>ENA-OWPI01000877-OWPI01000877.1-marine-metagenome-genome-assembly--contig:-NODE-877-length-37104-cov-3.608772_pt1 | contig 37104 bp, 49 predicted proteins | sample MGYA00238138_ERZ651775 | MGnify/ENA primary metagenome ERZ651775 (study PRJEB26906, sample SAMN06265043) | marine metagenome | isolation source: Helgoland LTER site | place: Germany:Helgoland, sampling...
CCCCAAAACCCCAAAACCCCTATTAAAGGAAATCTATATATATTATCTCACTATTTAGTTATTCAATTATTTAAAATAATCACCAGAATGGAATGAAATTTTATAAATTTCTAGACTCTCATTTTGCAATTATTTGGTTCGTCCATTGTTAATTATTGATATCTGTTGACAAAATATTATTTCATTTTATTTCGTCCATTTTGTTCACAAGAAAGAGCTTTCTGATTTATTTATCAGTATTAAAAATCAAAAAAGACCTAAAAAATAAATCCAAATAGAAGTGATGCAAAATCTAAGACAAGAAACCAAGACGCCAAGCTTTTCTAGAAATCTCTCAGAGAGAAGACCGCAGCAAAATGTTCGAACATTGTCGATAAGTACCAATTCGTCGCTTTATCAAATTCTGAGTATGCCGGGGAGTCCATAGTAAATTGGCACAATGGGAGGGTCCGCTTGTCCTAAATTTTTGGACTCAGAAGGATTGAAAAACGGTGGAGGTTTGACAAGGACCGAGAGCTCTCTGCATGTCAATCCGCCATCAATTGATGAAATGCTTTCTTTTTGCGTTGAAAAACTATGGAGCCTTTATGACACCCATTGCCTGGGCTACCTTGATCGTTTACAATCCAAGCTCTTCGTCGAGGACGCCCTTTTGGGCAGAAATTTATCAACCAACAATGATGATGAAGATGACGATTTAGAAAATTTAGAGGAAGGTTTAGAAGAAGATTTAGATGAGGATTTAGATGATTTTGACGATATTTAATATATAAATATATAAAAATATTATATATTAAAAATGAACAAACATGAATTATGTAAATTAATAAAAAGCAATGCTATTAAATTGACACATAATGAAATAACTGAACTATTTAAAATAATAAAAAATTGTAATATTAATTATACGAAAAATAATAATGGGATTTTTTTAAACTTAAACTGGTTATCAAAAGATAACCTCGTGAAATTGAATAATTATATTTCTTTTTGTATAAAATCACAAAATGAAATAAGTAAATATGAATTGATGAAAAATTTGTTAAATAACACAATTGATAATACCGATAAAGAAGATACAAAAAAAGACGATACTAATGTAATACAGACAGAACCCGGAAATAATACAAAACAGAAATTCTCATCAAGTATGAAATTTTATTTGTTAAAGAAAAAGTTTAGTAAACAAAATACATTAATTTACAATCTTTATGAAAATGAATTAAAATACGAAAATTATATAATAACATAAAAAATGATATAGAAAGTATTATTGTTATATATAATAATTATGATTAAAATATTATATGACAAAATAAATCACTCTAATGACAATAGTACATTATGGAAACCGGATAATATTAGTGCATATAATAAGTTTACGCAAAATATAAATTATATTGAACCAGTTATTCAAGAAAAGGTTCAAGTAGAAAATATTATAATAAAACCTAAAAAAATGCAAAAAAAAACTTTATTGAAACCATTAGATGTAATTATGAAAGAATCTAATACTTTTGATGATTTTAAAGATAATATCAAAGAAAAATTAATTGATTTTGTTTCAAAAAAAGAATTTAATAAGGTTTTTGGTATAACAAAAAGTTCAGAAGTTATGTCAGGTATTGTTAATAATAGATGGAATAAAGCGATGGCATTATTTATATCTTTCTTATTTAGCAAATCAATTGAGTATAATGAAGCAATTATATCATATAGTAAAGATACTTATAAAGGAACAATAGTTTTAACTATATAGGTTTATATAATGGTAATAATAATAATTTATTTTTTTCTAATAATTTATTTGCAATATTATTACAATATATTTTTTTATTTTTGAATTTGTAATTATCTCCATTTGTTTTATTTATTTGATTTAAGAATTTATTATGGTCGGTATCATAATATGTTTCGCATACGCGTCCTGTTTTCTTACCCTTTCCAATTACAGGGTCCGTTGAGAAAATTTTAAGTTTATTTATAAATGTATCCTTATTTTTAGAAGGTTCTAAAAACCCCCAAGGCATTTCTTCTAATGACATATCTTGTGGTAAATTATTAGGTATCTTTCTCATTTTAGCAAATTCATCCCTTTCACGTTTAGTAATATCCATATTAAATACTTCTGTATCCTTAACATGAAGATTAATATCTAGTTTATCAATATTATTATCTTTATTAGTAGTATCGTATATATTTATATATCCTATGTACTTATTATCATTCTTTTTATAAGAAGGTATTTCCTCCTTTTTGATTAACACTCCTTGGTCATACAAACACTTCTCTAAGAATATTATTCTATCATCACTACTTTTATTTGTTAATATCAATTGTATTAAAGATATAAATTGCTTATTATCTAGATTTAAATACATTGATATTGTACTACTATTTTTGTTTTTGGTATCAATATCAATATTCTTAATAACATTTTCAATATTTGCTGATTTAGTATCACTACTGGCTTTTACTATTTTATCTTCATCAGTAAATATTATACTTAATTTATTTATTTTTCTGCTAACATTTTTAATTATTTTAATACCATCTTTATGTATAATAATATAATAATCATTAATAATTATAAAAGGATATATTGATTTTCTAATAGTATATAGCAATAAATCCTCATCAATGTCTAGTTTTTTTTTGATATCATCATAAACAATATAAAAAATCCCATTCTTAATATATTCTGATAATAATCCTTTCAAAGAGTTTTGTGTTCGTTTCAATAGATGTTTATAAGCTTCGCTATTATATCCATCGGCGTCCATATAAGCTTTTTTATCATAACACGCTGGCTCGATTTTATCATTGTCTCCAAATTCATATTCATATATTTTATTTTGTGAGGTATTGAGTTTTACTTTTCCAATATTAAATATTGATTTGGGAAAATAATTTATATTTTTCATTAATATACAATCAAGAGAATTATCTCTTATAATTTTATCTACCTTAATGCTATCAATATATTTACGTGTTGATATTCTGAGAGCATGAATATCAATAGTTTCCTTATTTTCGTTATCATTTATACTAGCATGTAAGTAAACAGTAGTATTTCTATCTTCAAGTGGTAAATTTTGATGCCTGCAATTTCTAATACCTCTGCCAATAATTTGTTCGGGTCTATTAAAATGATACCATGGTTCGATTAAATGTATTTCGCGAGCATTAAAAAAACTAAGTCCTTCACTTGCAACTGGTGTTATTAATATAACTTTAACTAAGTCCCCATTGATATTTTCTGGCTTATTTATTTTTCTTATTAAAGTATCTATTTGTGTAGAACCCATAATCTCTTTATTATCACTTGTTAATATACAATACTTTGGTGATTTAATATTATCATATACGGGTTTGTCTTTAATTATTTCAGCATTATTTAGTATATTATTTGTACCTTCTCTTGTAAAACCCATATGTTCCAAACATATAGCAAATGGTAATATACCAGAATATACAAATCTAGAATATATAACAATTACTCCTTTTGATTTTTTTATTATATTGCATATATTCATAAACTTTCCAGAATATTTACCCAATTTACTTTCATCAGGCATTAAGGCATTTTCATATTTTTTATTATATTTAACAAGTAACGGATCGCTATCTCTCGTTTTTGTGAAAAAAGTGAAGAACCCTTTATTACCAATTTCATCATCATATACTATATTCATCGGTTGCAATAATTTCATGTTTTGGTTTTTATTTTCAGGAGATTCATTATCTTCTGATATATCATCACTTTCGCTCTCGTCTATTTTTTCTTTATTATATCCTAATTTTTCTATTTTAGATTTTTGCGATAAACTGAGTTTTGAAGTTACGATACCGTTATCAATATTATCAATCCATTTTAATTCATTTGTTGGTATAGCTTTATTAGAAGGGTCTTTAATAGGCGTTTTCTTTAATACGCTAATTCCACTATTCTCAGGATTTAATTTTAATGCAAAAGTAAATGGATTTTTACCTCTCAGATATGATATATATGTTGAAGATAGCTTTTTAATCAATTCTACAACAGTATCATCAATATTTAATTTTTGATTACCAAATATTTTTGCGTATTTTGCAAGTATATTTTCACGTTTATCATTTAACAACATCAATTTAAATAAGTCAAGTATATCTCTTGGCTCGTTATACATTGGAGTTGCCGATAATAAAACTAACTTATTATTTACTCCCGAACTTAATATTTTTGTTAATGCGATATAAGAATCCTTATCTTTTTTATTTGTACTTCTTATGTTATGTGCTTCATCTATAATAATTACTTTATTTTCAACTATTTTATCTTTATAATTATCTATAATATATTTGGAAAATCCATCATAAGTAAATAATCTATATCTATTTTTTAATATTTTCTTTAATTCGGTATTGAGTAACTTCTTATTATTAAATGATGATTTATAAATATTTAATAGTTTTACATAAGTATCTCCTGTACATTGATTCATAATATTTTCAAATGTACGAGTATCTATATCAAAAATCTGCGATTTAAAACTTTGCTTCAATGATTGTGGCATAATAACCCAAATCATAGGCTCTTTGTTATCATGTGCCGTTAATAGAGATTCTGACATTGTTATTGCTGAACACGTTTTGCCAACACCAACTCCATGATATAATAATATGCTATTATAAGGTGTTTTATAAGATATATATTGACTAACGAAATGTTGATATAACGATGTTTCAAAAGAACCGCATAATTTATCAGCAACATTATTGAAATCTTCAATATTTTCAATAATAGGAAATTTAGGTATTTTATGAATTGCAAAATTCATATTTCTAGAAATTTTGTTAGGAAAGTCATCTTCTTTTAAATCCGGGTAATATAAAGAAAATGATGTCGGACTAGAAGATTTAGATAGTTTTGATGTTATCACAACAGGTTCTAATTTTTCTATCTTAGTATCTTTAACACATTTCCCAGTTTTAACATCTCTAATCTTCCCTTTTTCGCATATTTTAACACATCTTCCAGATATTGGATTAATTTCTGTTCCTTCTGGACAAACAATTTTTTTGGCTGTTTTGCCTTTTAACATTATCCTATTAAAAATAAAGATATATTATAATAAACTACTTATAATACTATGCGCCTTTTTAAATATTTTAATTCTTTCAATATTATGAGTTTTAATATGGCTTAGAACTTCGCTATAAGTAAACCATTTTAAAGCCCTAACCTCTCTAATTTGTTCCATACACGTTTTATTAATAAGTAACTCTGCATCATCTTTAACAATTTTTGCTATATAATATACGTGTTTATATAATACGTTATTTGTGCCAAAAAATATTTCCTGAAAAGGTATGATATCTGTATTAATTGAAATATCATCTTTATATAATTGTGTTTCCTCGCAAAACTCTCTAACCGCACAATCAATATCATACTCTTTTATTTTTTTTCTACCCTTGGGAAATCCCCATTCTTGCTCGGTATAATTACTTTTAACATTTTTAATAGCCAATATATTGTTTAAATTATTATTATTGATATTATGTTCAAATTTGGCTTTTGAATCCAGATATTCCTTGGTTTGTTTAAAATTAGTATGCTGTGATTGACACCATGTATAATTCCATATTTGATCAAAACTATTATTCATAATCATGTGTTTTTCGGTTTCTGTCATATACTCAATTAGTTGTTTTAAATAATTTTGATCCTCGGCATTATATTTACCTCTAACAAACTCCATAAAAGATAAACTATCCTTCCGCTGTATCATAACATATTTAATTTTACCATCAATTATTTTATAACAAATGATTCCAAAACTCATAATAGGATGAGGACAATCTTTATATAAATGACCATTTAACCCACAATTTCTACAAGTTTGAGGCCTAAAATAACCATTCTTTTTACTTGTCTCATCATCTTTTTTTTTCATTACTCAACATTATAATAATATATTAAACGATTTCTTAAATATATTTATAAAAAAAACTAATTATTGAATTGGCGAATAAGAACCGTTATCGTATGTGTCAAATCCAGTTAGAGTATTATCTACAACAGGTGACACGTGGCGCTTAGGTGCTTCATAATGTTCTTCATGAGGTTCTTCATAATGTTCTTCATGATGTTGTGGTTCTTCATCACTTTCATAATGAACATCAGCGGTATTACTATCTTCCATTGCTTTCTCGTCTTCATATTGTTTAATTACATTTTTAGCATATTCATCAGCAGTTTTAGAATCAATTTTATTATTTTCTATATTGTTATCAGCTCTCTGGTTAGCTATTTCAAAGCTAGACATAGACATTAATAATGATAAAATAATCATTAAACAGTATAATATTATAACAACCGATATAACCCACGCGAGTAACCAACACCACCATCTTGTATTTATATTACCACCAGTTACTATACATGTTAATTCGAATAAAGACATTAATATAGATGGTATAGATACAATTATTATAAATATAACAAATGCTAGTCTTTGATCAATAGGTATTTTACTACTGGAAAATAATATTGCTAAACATAATACAAATATTGTACCAAATAATGCAATGCCAGCATACTTAGATTGTTCAGAACCAAAAAATAAAGCGTTTAAACTTATTTGTGGGCTACGATTTTTATACATTATATTCTCTAATTAGATATCAAGAAAAATAAAAAATGATTATCATATAAATATTTATTAGCTTAAATATTAAAATGGGGATTCCTTATTATTTTTACAAATTATCACAAAAGTATAATAATGTTGTTAGTAGCAAAAAACCAGAAAATACCGATATATATTGTATAGATTTTAATGGTATTATTCATAATGTGGCGCAGGAATTAATATATGAAAAGGATATTGTCGATGTCGAAGATAAAATTATTGAAGGTGTTTGGAATAAAATTTTACATTATATAGATATTTATAAAGCAAAAAAATATATAATATGTGCCGATGGAGTTGCACCCGCAGCTAAAATGTCTCAACAACGAAAGCGACGTTACTTATCTATATATAGAAACGTTATTGACGATGAACACATTACCAAAAAACCACAATGGGATACAAATGCAATTACGCCCGGTACGCAATTCATGAATAATTTAAATGTTTTTATCAATAAAAAAATAAGATATTCTACATTTCCAATAGATATTATATATAGTGGAAGTAATGAAACGGGCGAAGGAGAACATAAAATATTTAAAAAATTAAAAGTAGAAAATGACTACAATAATATTATTATAAATGGTCTAGATGCTGATTTAATTATATTGTCATTAATTTCACATAAAAAAAAAATATTTTTAATGAGAGAAACAAAAGATAGAGATACTGGTGATATCATATTCAATTATTTAAATATAGATAATCTTAAAAATGCTATTTTATGCGAAGTTAAAGAAAAATGGAATATGGAAATATCATATGAAAGTTATAGCGATATTGATATTATTGAAACTTATTGTACGATGACATCTATTCTTGGTAATGATTTCATTCCACACTTATTGACAATTGAACTAAAAACTGATGGAATTGATAAATTAATATCTGCTACAAAAATATCAATTGAGCAACACGGTTTGTTGATATATAATGGAAAAATAAATTATAATACATTAAAGTCTATATTTAAATACTTATCTACAACAGAAGACAATGATATACATTATGTTTGTGAAAAATACATCAATAAAAGAATAATGGGTGATGCTAAATTGCCGAGCGATTGTTATGCGTTAAAAAATAAGGATAGCTTATCACATTATATTTATAATAATCCGGGAAATTGGCACAAAGAATATTATAAACAAATATTCAACACCAATATTACATTGGATTCAACAGATATGTTTAATGCTTGTAATAATTATATAAAAGGGATTTATTGGGTGTATTCTTATTATAAAGGCGCTGATATAGATTGTGAATGGTTCTATCCATACAACTATCCACCTACTTTAAAAGATTTAACTAATCATTCTATCGCATACGAAGAACCAATTATTAATATCAACAATAATTTTGTATCACCAAATATGCAATTACTTATTGTATTGCCGAAAGAAAGTTCTCACCTTTTAAAACCTAAATATAAAAAATATATGGATGATATATATATGGGATTATTCCATATGTATCCGAAAAAATATAAAATACAAACATTCCTTAAAACTCATTTATGGGAATGTTGTCCTATATTACCTCTTATTAACTTAAATCATATTAAAAGAATTTTAGAATTAAATACTGTTACCTAATTTGATAATTTTATCCTTATTTGTATTATTTGAAAGGTAATACCATGATTTTAGAGCGGGGTCCCATCTTGCACCCAATTTTTTTACTTGGTCTTTACTTTTAAAAGCGATTTTGATATATACTTTTTCAGATTCTTCAATAATTGGTGGCAAATCTTTATTCTCAATACAGGATAATTCAATAACACCAATTGCAATTTTATTTTCTTCACTGATATCATCATCGTAATACCATTTTCGTTCATCTTTATCCCATTTAGCGCCTAATTTTTTTACGTCATCTTTATAATTATAAGATACTGTTATATAATTCTTTTTATTTACAACTTTATCTTTAACATCAACGCCGATTGCCAAATTAGCTAACCTGTCAGCATTATAATTCCCTATTGAATGCTCATCTTCAAAATTAGTATGGGCTTTGATATGATGTAATTTAATATTTTCTTTATTTTCTTTATTCATAAGTTCGTGGATTTTTTTCAATAATATTAAATTTGGTGGGATTTTATCTGCTTGTGTTTTCCAGTCATTCTTTGCAAGTCTTGCTGTATAATATCCGGCGCATTTAATTACATATTCCGAATCTGTATAAATATTAATTCTAATATTTTTATCCTTCAAAATCTCTAATGCTCTTATAAATGCTGTTAACTCCCCTGTATTATTTGTTTGTTTACCCTCTACTCTATTATATTCGTTTTTTTCATCATCTTCTTTGAAATATACACCATAGCCAGCTACTGCATTTTCCTTCCCATTGTTAATACAAGATCCGTCGATGTAAACGTTAATAAATTCCATTATTAATATAATAAAATAATTTAATATTATCAATTTTTATTTACAAGCGTTGCCCCAATTGTAAAGTTTTTTTTATTTTTAAAATCTACATCATCTTCATCATTATAATCATCGCGTCTTCTTATACAACATATAACATCTCTTAATTTATAATAGCAAACATTATATTCGGGTCCGTGTGTTATTATTCTTTCTGCCAAAAATCTCAAATCTCTTTCCTTATTTTCTGATAATAATTTTTTCATTTCACTATTAGTGCTTATATTCTCATCCAAAGTTATAATTTCATTATTTATATCCGGTATATTTATATTATTTTCAATTTTATATTTTAGTAGATTAATACTGGTTTCGTAATTAGTAATTTGCAATAATCTATTACTTATCAATTCTAATTTAACTTGATATTTATTAAATCTAATTAAACTCATTATTAATGTTATTATACCACCTGTAAATAGTGATAATAAATCACATGATAAATTCCAATCCAAATTATGTTTACTTATGCTACTAATTAATCTATTTTCATTATATTCATATGATGTACTATTTTTAATTTCTGAATATTTATTTTTTGAATCTATGAATATTAGTTTTATAGATTCAATAATTGTTAACAGAGACGACAACAATATTATTATTATAGATAATAACCAATATTTATTATGAATATAATGATATACTGTTCTCAAATATATTAATTCTTTTTTAGCCCAAAAAGCCTTATTATTTATTATATTTATTTGGTCGTTATAAGTATGCAAAACTCTTACTATACAGTTTTGATCATTATTATTATAGCCAATGAAAGCTTGCGATGAATAAACTACCATTATTTTATAATAATATATATATTATTTATACATTTTAATTTCGTCTTTATTTTGATATTCTATAATAAAGCCATGTTTTTTATAAAAGGATGTTAAAAAATATGTATTTGATTTATTTTTATCAACAAAAAGATATATAGTACCATTTAGTATATCAAATGCCTTATTCAATAATTTGGTTGCATAACCTTTTTTTCTATGATTTGTATCAACACATAGTTGATTCAAATAATTATCATGGCTTATGCCCAAAAATCCTACAATAATATTATCACTATAATATAATAATGTTTTTTCATATGTATTAATACGACTGGATGTAAAGCTCTGTTTTATTAACTCATTGCACGCTATCAATTCATTTTCATTTAGTTCACACGTATTCTTAATTATTATCATATTATTTTATAACAGATAAAAAATATAAATATATAAATATGTAATGATATTTAAGCTATACAATACTTGCGGCAGATAAATCTCGCTTTGTGACGACAGTCGCATTGGCATTTTCGCATACCATGTACGTTTTTGTTGGTAATGCTAGGAGCCGCATGGTCCATTGGCAATTCCGTCCAAACATCAAGTGTGCTCGGTTTGTTATTCTTGTGGGCTTCACAGCAGTTACAATATGCAAGTCTTGCAATTTCGGCTTCGGGGGTGGTGTTATCGGGGACGAGTTTGCAACAAGCCATATCCATCAGATAGATTGGTGATAAATATAAAAATAATAATTATCAATTTTTTATTATAATGGTACATTTTTATTCTAGCTTAATTGTAATATTACTAAAATATTTATCAATATATTTATCTGGTATTTTTTCAAATGATACAAGTGACATATTAAAATTATATTTATCAATTATATTGTTTTCTTCTAAAAAAGCGCTTCTTTCTTCATTAGACATTTTAGCAAGCATTATAGCTTTATCTTTGGTTATACTGCTTGAAATTTTAGGAATATTATCACTTCTATCACCATATATAGCTTTAAACTGTAAATCAATTTTAGGGTCATCATAACCACGCGTTTTCAATTCTTTATACTGCATATTATAAACAAGAACTTTAATATCAACTAATTGTAAGAAATCGTTATCATTTGTAATAATAATGATATTTTCGTTAGTATTATTTTTTATATTTTTTTGCGTAATATAAACAATATCATCCCCTTCAAGACGGTCTGATGATATATTTTTAATATTTAATTTCTTAATATATTCCGCAAATATAGTAAATATTTTTTTATTGAAGTTAGTTTTTTGCGTACGCGTTGATTTATATTTATCGTATAAATCATTTCTCCAAATATCACTTCTAACACAATCATTGCACAAAACTATATTTTCTTTTGTTGTTTTCCAAAATTTACACATTTTTTTAATATCATTATTAATATGTTTATAAAATGCTGTTATAAATACTTCGTTATCTACAATATTTTCAATATCAACCTCTATTTTTTGAAAACTAAACCATCTATATGTAGCAAAATATCTATGAAATATATAATAGCTACAATCAATCAGAATAATGTTTTTATTCTTGTTCAACGATAATATATTCATTAATATAATTATTATTATATGTCTAATATTTAAATATTATCAATCAATTTTTACTTGCTTTTGCCTTATTTTTTTAGGAAGAGAATCTTTTGTTTCCTCAAACCATTTTTTAGCTTCCACCATAACATCTTTTTGTTTTTTACTATCTTTTTTTAATTCTTGCCATTCTGATCTTACTAAATCAAAATTACTTTTATTTGTTTTATTGTTTGACTGACTTTTTAATATAAATAATCTATATTTGATATAGATATTGTAGTCGGTGGGACTATTTGCATTTTTTTCCTTTATTTCATTATTAGACGGTATTTCATCTACATCATTAATAAGAGGTTCCTCTTTTGTAATCCTGACAATACTATCTTTTCTAATCCATACTTTTTTATTATTTTTTATTTCCACAACCCACAAATTTTTATCATAACCTTCCATTGAAGAATTAGTATCATAGCCTTCGGCTGATAATCCAAAATGCAATGGTGATTGCTCGGTTCCTTTATAAAACATTTTAGGACAATTAATGCATGCTTTTTTGTTCACAGACATAATATTAAAATACTTATTATTATGTCTATAATCAATTTTTATATAACTATAATTAACTTTTGCTCTTATTAATATAAAAAATGAATGAATGTCTTATAATTATGTCATTAATCACATATTAATTTATGTCATTTATTGATATAATTAACAGTAAATTTGAAGAATTGATAGATAATAATTTTCATAATGATTTTACGAAAATTACAGATATTACATATATTGAATCCGAAATCATATCATTGTTTAAGAAAAACAATTATAACAAAGATTTTGATGATAATGTTGAACAAATATTTTCAAGTATTATATCTAAATATATAGAGCACGAAGATATCTTTAATAATCTAGTCAATGATATTAAAAAAGAATATAATATATATCTCAATAATTTAGAAAAAAAGCATATGGAATTAATTAAAACAAAGACATATTTAATTGATACACAATAATTATGCTTCAATTAAATAAAGAGGTGTATAAAATATGGCAGCTAAACTAAATCCTGTTAATATTTTAGTATATTTTTGGATTTTTTGCCTTTACATTCTAATATCAAAAGTCGTGTACGGTTTATTTTGGGCATTTTATAAACTAATGGGTTTGCTAGGAATAGATATAGAAACTACATTGCATTCTACTATGAGTTATGATTCTCCTGTTTTAGGTGGTCCTTCACATATTTATGATATTATTACATCAGGTTCTATGATGATATTCTGGGCTGGGGCATTTTTTATAATAACTGTTGTAATATTATTTTTGATGATTGTTTGGATGATATTAGGGGGGGTTCCTTTTTTTTTAAAAGAAGTATCTCCGTGGAAAGAATTAACACCCGTATTTAATGCAATTTTGAATAAAACATCTTTTAAAAACTTATTCAATAAATATGGTGGTGAATTAACAACAATATTGCAAGAAAGTTTACGAAAATATAGAAAAGGCGTAATTGAAAATTTTGAAGACATAGAAACAATTGAAGAGTTTTCAACGGATAAACAACACATAGATAATGATTATTATAATGAGATTGAAAAATATTATAAAATAAAAGATAATTATTATATTGGTGCTTATAAAAGTTATAAACATAGTGATGAAGCAACATTATATAAATCATATAAAATTATAATACCAGGTATGGGCGACGAAGAAATATCAGGTATTATAAGTGAAAACTCTACACTTGCCGCAAAAATATTATCACAATCAACAATGAAAAAAAAATTGAAAATATGATATAATGAAATATAACATTTATATCTTATTAAAAGTAGAGTATAATATTATCTATGGAATATTTCTCAGGAAACAGAGATGTAAAACTACATGCTGAAAAAGCACCCGACGAAACTTCGAGAAGTATGGTATATTATTTAAAATATCTAATATTTGCAACCGCTATAATAACAGGATTAGTATTTATTTATAAGTATATTGAAGAAAAAAATATAATACAATTTTATTATTATGCAACACAATATCAACTATATGATGTTTACAAATCAAAAATAGCATATTATGATATATTATTCAATATCGCATTTGTATTTATAGTTATTATACTATCTATTGTATTATATTGGGATTCTGTCTACAAAAATGCCAAACGTATCTCTAATTGTAATAATATTATTAAAATAATTGATGAAAATTCTGTTAGCAAAACTCCTTATATATATAGTATTATAATTATAAATAGTGATAAAATAGCATTATCATCACATAATTTTTTAATTAGAATTACATATAATTTTAATACTAAAAATACTAAATTTGAATATGGTACCGATAGAGGTACAGATAATAAGATTTTCAATGTAATGGGGCATAAATATGATGAAATTTTGAAAACAGTTATTAAAATTGAAGCTTCAATAGACGCTATCGATAAAGGCAATGATGGTGAAATAGATAAATCACAGCATATAAGAAAATACATCTATCAAAAAAATACTATATATGACTTAATTGATAACCTTGATAGTATTGATAGTAATAATTTAGAATCCAAATTAATGAAAATATTTAATGATAGTGATAGTAAAAAAAATGAAATATTTAGATTTTTAAAATTATATGATAATGATAAAGCAATACGTTCAAATGATATTTTTAACAAATATGAAAATTTAATTTATGAAAACCCTGATGATATAGAAAAAATTAAAGGATATATTAGAAATATTTATAACGAATTAATAGAATTATCAGGCATATCACAATATAAATCTGAAAAAATTGCTAAAATCAATCTAATTAAAGGTTCAGATTTATATAAAAAAGCTGAAATATATAATAAAACAAAAAATTCGTATAAAAATTTTAATTACTTTGATTTACGTACAATGTCTAATATATCTGATTCCAGTATCAATATGGCTGCAATTAATAGTAATAAATATAAATATTTATGTACTGATAAAAATGGTAATATAATTAAAACATATACGGCAAATAAATTAGTTGAATTTACAAAAGAGTTTTCTAATAATACTTCTTATAATACTACAATAATAAATAATATTCTATTTGCAAATAAAAATAAAGATAAAATATCATTATAAAAGTAGATTATAATGAGTAATAATAATTTAGTCAATTTGGTATTTGACGCACTTAGAAAAGTTTTAATAAATATAGAAGCAAATGCACAATATGTATTTTATACATTATCATTAGTTAAAACTAATACAACTAATTTAACATATTATCAACACTTTATCAATTTATTATTTATATTTATAGTTGTTGTAATTATGTATATTTTATACAGAGATTTAGTATATAGAGATGCAAGCAATATTAAAAGATGTAGAGATATAGAAGATACTATCGAGATAAATAACTATTATGAAAAACCGTACGTATATAGAATATATATTATAGATAAGAGTTTATCTCGCGATATTCTTAATAATTTCAGTATATGTCTAGAATATGATTTTATTAACGAAAATACAAATGTGATTTTTGGTAAACCCGAAAATGTTATTAGTTTTACATTCTCTGATTATGTTTCTGAAACTGATTCAAAAAATATTAATAAATCTAGGTTTTCAAATGCTTTCTCTTTTTTTAATTTAGATAAATTGGATACTGAGTTTTTAATGTATGATAATGGTGACAAATCATTTTATATTAATAAAAAAATAATAACTGGTGAAAATTATATATATATTGTAGCTGAATCTGATAACAAAAAAATATTAAAGGATAAGTATGCTAAACGATTATCTAGATTTATAAGAAAATATGGTTTTGATAATTCAACTGAGTTGTCTCCTATATATAATATTTTATACGCAATTGAACATAAAAAAAATAGTGTTACTATATAAACACGCTATTCAAAGCTTTTTCTAATTCACTGACTTTACTTTGGTTTTTAATTTTAGGATAATCAATCATAAATTCTATATACATATTCCCTTTATTTTTACTATTTAATTTTGGCATCCCTTTGCCTTCTATTAAATACTTCTTACCATTATGAACAACACCAAATATCCTCGTATTAATTTCTATTTTTTCTTTAAAATATGGAATAGTAATATCTTCACCAATTATTGATTTAATAAATGGTAAACTCTTTTTATAGTATAAATCGTCTCCTTTTCTTTCAAAATGCTTATGATTCTCTATGTTGATACCAATTACTAAATCTCCTGGTTTTATATCTTTTTTTTTTGGTTGTTCTCCAAGTTCCGGAAAAGCTGTTTTGTAATTTTCATCCACTCCTTTTGGTATGATTAGTGTAGCGCGCTTTTCTTTATTATATGTTCCTTTACCATTACAGATTTTACAATTCTGTTTTCCCTTGATTATGCTCCCGTCGCCCTCGCACCTACCACATGTTGTTTGAAATACTGTTTGCATGATACCCATATTTTGTATACGATGAACGATGCCTTTTCCATCACAATCCGGACAAACAGCATTACATTCCGTGCAATATTTTTGAATTGTTATATTTAATTCTTTTTTAATACCATCATATACGTCTTCTAATGTTAAATTAAAAGTTTTTTCAATGGAGCCAGCTTTTGCTGGTCTTCGCTGGCCTCCTCTACCAAATCCGCCAAAATTACCAAAAAAATCTTCTTCAAATCCTCCCCTACCATGATTTCTAAAAATAGCTTCGAATATATCATTGGGATTTCTCATTGGTCCGTCATTACCACTATTATTATAATTTTCATCACCACACATATCGTATTTTTGTTTTTCTTCACTATTGCCTAATACATTGTATGCATTTGATATTTCCTTAAATTTCTTCTCTGCTTCTTCGTTACCTTTATTTTTATCCGGATGATATTTCATTGCAAGTTTATGATAAGCCTTTTTAATATCATTATCAGATGTATTCTTATCTACACCAAGAGTTTCGTATAGTTTAAAATTTCCCATTTATAATTTAAATAATATATCTTTTATATAATATATTTTGAGTACATAATTTATAAAATCTCTTGAAAATCTAAACATTTATAAAAATCATAGAAAAATAAGATTATGTACTCTTTTTAATTAAGAAGTAATTATATAGATATATCATATAAATTATATGATTTCTACTGATATAAAAAAAAGAATTGACGAAACAACTAGGATTAGAGCAAAATATCCTGAACGAGTTCCTATAATTGTCAAAAAAGCAGCAGGCTCTATATTAAAAGACATTGATAAGAGTAAATATCTCGCTCCTGTTGATATGACTCTAAGTCAATTTATTATAATTATAAGAAAGCGTGTAAAAATTGAATCAGATAAGGCTATATTTGTTTTTATTGACAATGTTCTACCTCCACTATCAGCATCAATGGCATATCTATATGAACATATGAAAAGCCAAGATGGGTTTCTATATATTTATTACAACGGCGAATCAACTTTCGGGAATAAATATGTTAGGTTATGAGTAAAAATTGATAAAATCAGTATATTTTTAAGCCTATACCAGAGAACATTTCAAACTGATATTTGACTATCAAATTTGAGGAATAAACAGATATAAGAGTAAAAACTTTTGCGAAAGTAGAAATAACTACATATCCACATATTATGGATAAAGCAAAGTGTGTAAATATGTTAAAAGAACATTTGGCACTTTTAAAAGTAAATCACGAAGAGCAAGTTATGAAACTTGCTACTCTAAAAGAAGCACACGTATATTGTGTTATTTACAATGTATCAGCACAACAATACGGGCCTCTGCTTGAAAAGTTCATAAGAACTAAGTTTAACTACATCAAAAATAAAGCCGAAGATTGCACGGGCGATTGCTTTAAGGACGGGAAGAACTCCGAAGTGAAAGTATCACTTGGTGGGACGAGGCATAAAAAATTCAATTTTGTTCAGATTAGACCATCGCACGATTGCGATACTTATATACTTACAGCATATCATCTTTCTCATGAAAATATAGAATCAGAGGGTGAATTATATATCTTTAAAGTACCAAAAAAGGATATTAAAAATATCGTTATATCTTATGGTGGATATGCTCACGGAACTATCAAAGAACATGGAAAAATAACAGCAGATTCTTTGAACGATGAAAATATAATAAAAGAGTATGCTCTTCGTCCAACAATAAATGATAACTGTTGGAAAGCACTAATGAAGTTTAGAGTTTCCGAAACTTCTCTTTATTAATAATTTTCGCTATATATTCTAACAAGTTCCCCCCGCCCCATTGAGTTCTGTCTTGCTGTATCATGACTTCGTGTATAATCAAGGGTTTCAAATCTTTCAATAAGAGTATTTTTATTTATTTTTGATTTAATCCAGTGCCAACTTTTAGGGCGTAATAATTCAAGACCTGTATCTACTATTTCACCACATTTCCCACCATATGCGCGCATCGCAAAGTCTGCTCCACTTGGGGGCGTTGGCTGATTATTTTCATCTTTTGGGCCAAAACATAAGAACTCCCAATCATTATGTGTTGTAGGAAGTTTAATAATTGCGCGTTTAGTATTTTTTTTTTCCCAAATTTGAAAACAACACTTAACCATCATCGGTGGTGTAAAAGAACATGGTTTCATTGGGATTTCCTCGTCAAATATAAGATGAAAATTTGCATTTATTTTATTATGGATACTTACACGACGAAATGTTCGCGGAATAATGAAAGCAATTACATCGGCCCATTCTGCCGCATGATTGAAAAACTTAATTGCCAGAGAACTTACTTTACCAAATGGAGGATTTCCAACAACTAGGATCTTACCAATATCACTTGGAGGATAGTATGTAAGAAAGTCCTGTTTTATAATATCTTTATGTTCTGGTGAAATATCTATCCCAACCTTCTTATCTACGGGGATTCTTGTAGAGAAACTACCATTGCCAGCACTTGGTTCTACAACCAGCCCCCATTCTGACCATTTGTATAGTGAACCAATATGTAATAAACAATTTTCTGATACTTTTGGTATCGTATAGAACTTATCAAGTCCCGCGTCGCGAACTGATTCTGTTGTTGTAGTCATTTGTTGTAATATAATATATAGTAACATTAGTATAATCAATTTTTCTCGAAATTGCATTAATAGCAATAATTATATTTCGGGATAAATATGTTCAGTAATAATAAAAAAATGATATAACAAGTTGTTTCTAAAACTATCAACCAACCAACGGAGACGGAAAAGAACAAATCCAAATACGCCAACACAGTTTATTCGGGAACTTCACAACAAAGCAATGTTTTCAGTTACCAGGAACAACGGAGAAAAGTATGATATCTTCAAAATCAAAAAAACCAAAAAAATAAACCGCAGAACCAATGCGAAAATTTATATCATCACCGAAGATGATAACACTTCTGAATCGGAAGAAGTCTATGATAACATCTACGACCCTTCCGATTATGACACGCTATCTGACCTCGACTAAGATATTAGCTCTTTATATCCGCCAACAAACTTGGCATCTTTGAATATCATTGGAAAATGTATATATTTTATCTTTGTATGTTTTTGTATTTTTTTATAAAACGCATCTCTATCTCTCAAACTTAATATATAGTCGTCGCAATTAATAATTTTTTTATCAGTCTTAATCTCATTACAAGAGAGTTTGCAGTATTTGCAATTTGATATAGAATATACAGTATAGCCTTTTTTGTAAGGAGGAATAAATCGCTTGCTCATACTTCTCTAAAAATAAAGCAATTTAATAAAATAATTACTTTTTGCTCCAATTACCAGCGGCTTTTTTGAAAGCTTGTTGGTGACTTAATTTAGGATCATCTTTTTTTACCTTTTTAATTTCTGTTTTCATAAATATGTTGTATGGCGATAATTTACGCTTTTTAGTACTAGTCTTTTTTCTTTTAGCACCACCGTCTTGATTATTGGATTTACAATTACAATTACTACCGCCAGTAGCCATTATAATACTTTACTTTATACTTATAAGCAATATTTTTTTTTAACATATAAGGCATTTCCCCATCCATTTGTTGTATATTCTGTTAATATTCTTTCAAAATTATATTGAATTAAAAAACTATCCATATCAGTAATGATAGGATTATTTTCATATAATTCCTTTGTATATATTTTAGTATAGATAATATCAATACTTTCTATATTTTTTATGCCACCACGCAAAGCATTTAATTCAGAACCCTGTACGCATATATTCCACATATTATATTTCATAGGATCTATATTATTCTTGGTATAAATAGAGTCAAGTGTAATTGATTTAATTTTATTTGTATTTGTGTAATAAATATCAGGATATTCATCACTGTGCATTTTGATATTATACAATGAAGACGATTCAGTATTATTAGATATATTAAAATCAAACTCTATATTATCTTTATCTGATACTAAATACTTATAGACATTTTCCCTTAATGGATTTGCATCAATCCACATTACATCAATTATATTAATGGAGTTGTAAAAATCAGCTTCTTCGCATTGGTGAGCGCCGATATGAATAACACCTTTAATGTTAAAAAGTTTAATAGTATCAGCCCAATTATATATTATCATTCTTAGATATCAATAGGTTTTTATGCTTTTTACTGTTTATATGCCTATAAATATGAAAATCTCTAAAACAAATATATGATATTCCACACTCGCATTCTACTGTATTTAACTTTTTTTTTAAGTTATAATTCTCCTTAGCCTTTTCTTTATATTTTATCTGTGAAGATAAAGTAATAATTCTACAATCATTACAATACAAATAGAATATTTTCTCTTTTTTATTTTTATAAGAATATTCATCAAAATTTTTAACCTTATGACATTTAGTACATTCCATTGGATAAATTATTACATTTTTTAAATAACCATATTATCAATTTTTAATCTTGGCAAATAGATATAAATATATAACCAATTATAAAAATAATGTTGAAGGAGTTTTTATTACTAACCTTATTTTACGGTCTTGAATTATTTAAAGTGCATAATAATATAGCAAGTTTGAAAAGATATAATATTTTAAACGAAAAGGTGTCTCTGCTAAATTACAGTATAGCAAATATGTATAAATGTAGTAATAAAACTGATATTGTAATACTATCTAAGTAATATATTTATAATATAATAGAAAAGGATGGATTATGAGATTATCAAAGGGGCTAAGTATAAAAAATGTAAAGAACATCAAGAAAGACATCCAAAAACTCTTAGATGTAGAAATAAGTTAATTGCAAAGCCTGGATATGAAGTTATTAACCAAACAATTTACAAAAAATGTAAAGATAATCAAGAAAGACATCCAAAAACATTGCGTTGTAGAAATCTCAAAAATATATGTTATAATAATATGCTGGAATATGACGGTATAAATAGTTGTTACATTGATTCGTTATTAGTTTCCCTCTTCACATCAGATAATGATATAGTTTATGAAATGTTTTTTAAAAATAATTTTATTGATAAAAAAATGCTAGATAAATCTATACTAGTCAAAGAAGAATTATTGAATATTTATTCAAAAATAAAAAATAATACAGATAATAATTATAAATGTAGTAATTTACGAAAATTATTACAAGATTTTAAAAAGAAATATAATAAAGTATATCCAAACAATACAATAGACCAGAATAATTGGCAACGAGCACAATCAGAACCAGTACAAACTCTTGAATTTTTAAATATTATATTAAATTTCAATGATACTACTATTACCAAATTAAGTATGTGGGGGAGTAACAGTAGACCTACTAAAAAAATATTAAAAACAACACCAATAACAACCCGAAAACAGAATAGCTCTATAATTTATAGAATATCTTGCGAAATTGGGAAAAAAAATTTAAATATTTCTGATAAATTACCAAATGCGTTAAATATTACTAAATTTGACCAAGATAATATGTGGAAACCAACAAGTAATACTAAATATAAATATAAAGTTGAAGAAGTAGAATTGATATCAGCCAAACTATTATTTGTCCACATTGATAGATTAACCTATGATATTAACACAAATACTATTGTAAAGCTAGAAACAAATGTAAAACCAGTAAGAAAAATTACATTAAAAGATAATAGTGTGAAGCATTTACATTCTATTATTATGCATAGTGGTGGGATTGACGCGGGACATTATACTGCTTTATTTAAGTGTAAAAAAAATGGAAATAAATGGTTTTTATACGATGATTTAAAAAGTGACATAAAATATGTAGGAACATTTACAGAAGTAATTAAAAATAAAAAATATATGTCAAGTTGTACAGATTTAATATATATATAAATATAATTTAATATTATTGTTACAATGAAGGTTTTATTTTATGGTAGTCGCGGGTGGATTGGTAAACAATATGTAGAATATTTAAATAAAAATAATGTTGAATATGTTGAAGCCGATGAAAGAGCAGATAATGAAAAAGCAGTTGAAAAAGAAATTATTGATAAGAATCCAACACATATTATATCATTTATAGGTAGAACATATGGTGGTAATTTTAATACAATTGATTATTTAGAACAGCCGGGAAAATTAGTAGATAATGTTAGAGATAATCTGTATGCTCCAATGGTACTTTCTATATTGGCAAAAAAATATAATATTCATTTTACTTATTTGGGAACAGGTTGTATTTTTAGTAATGTAAATCCGGAAGAATCATATGTGGATGAGGATAAGTCCCCTGATTTTTTTGGTTCTTCTTATTCAATTGTTAAGGGATATACCGATAGATTACAACATATGTTTTCGGAAAATACATTAAATCTAAGAATTAGAATGCCAATTGTAAATTATAGTCATGATAGAAATTTTATAACAAAAATATTGAAATATGATAGAATTTGTTCTGTATCAAATTCGATGACTGTACTTGAAGATATGTATCCTATTATTTTAGATATGATGAATAATAAAACAACAGGAACGTTTAATATGGTTAATAAAGGCATCATTTCTCATAATGAAATCTTAGAAATGTATAAAAAACATATAGATAATGATTTTACATGGAAGAATTTTAGTATTGAAGAACAAAACTTAATACTATTATCCATGCGTTCCAATATCCAACTATCAAACGATAAATTATATAATCTGTATCCTAATATTCCTGATATTAAAACATCAGTAGAAAAATGTATCAAAACATATCATAGTAAATTATAAGTTATCAAATAAACTAATATAATTTTCAATAGTACTATCGTTTACAATTTCTTTATCAAAAGGAATATTTAAATATTCTATTTCTGATAAATGCTCTTCGTTTGAAATAATGGAAGGTCGTGTAACTTTAATAACTTGTATGTCAAGATGTTTTATTTTTTCATATTCGTGAATAAATCTAAGATCACTAATTACATATGTTTTATCATCTTCTATTTTTGACAAAAGAATATTAGCAAAATAATGTCTTTTAATATTTGGAAGTAGTTCTTGAATTTTATTTTGTAAAACTTCTGTGCCTATAAATTGTAATGCTTTTCTGGGGCTTATTTTCCATCTTTCATCAATTGTATCTTTTTCGTCATTATCACCATCTATTAAACCAACTTGTGTATCGCTAAAATTAAATAGTAGTTTTACTATTTCTTTAAGAGGCTCGGCAAAAGATAATCTAGTATATCCATATTTATTGACAATATGGTTAGCTAATACATCTTTTCCACAGCGCTTAGGCCCACAAATAGCAATAATTTTTTTCATAATATATCAATATATATTGTGTTAATATCATTTTTTAAAAAATATAAAAATAGATACACATAATATTCATATAATACTTACATTTACTCATCGTTTTCAGCCTCCACTACTTCCTCGGTTTTCTTCTTAACAATGGCTTTTCTACCGGCCTTCTTCTTAGGAGGGGCTTTTACCTCCTCTTCCTTCTCATCTTCTTTCTCCTCTTCCTTCTCTTCTTCCTTCTCTTCTTCCTTCTCTTCTTTCTTCTCTTCTTCCTTCTTCTCTTCCTTCTCTTCTTCCTTCTCTTCTACATTGAGCTTCTTGTTTTCCTGCCACTTCTTTGCGATTTCCGCAAAGATTTCTGTCTTATCCAGAGCAGGATTCTCGGCCTTAATCTCCGCATACTTATCCTTCACAAAGATGTTGTAAGCCGAGGGAGCACGCTTCTCCTTGGGATTGCCGTCCTTGTCGACACCCTTCTTGCGCTTAGGCTTTTCCGCCTTAGCTGCCTTCTCAGCTGCCTTTGCCTCCTTATCCTTCTCCTTGTTGTCTTTCCAGAACTGCTTACAATATTCGTCAACATCCTTCTTGGTATTGAGAATATCGGGCATGTTCGCGACGTAAACCTTGTAAAGAGCGTTGTTAGAGGTCATTGTTTGCTTTGGGTTGCTTTGGGTTGCTTTGGGTTGCTTTGGGTTGCTTTGGGTTGCTTTGGGTTGCTTTGGGTTGCTTTGGGTTGCTTGTATAGATACTTGTTTTGTATCTATTTGCGACCAGTGGGTGTTGGTGAGGTTAAATTAGAAACCTCGTATAGTCAATTTTTATTTTTTCTGGAACATTTTTATTCTACATTATAAAAATTGATATTAAGCTTAGAATATGGACTTATACTAATAATGCAAATTTCAATATTTGAAAACGAAGATATATCACTATATATATGGAGATTTATATCATTTAATGACTACACAAAGTGTGCTAATGTATCTAAATATTTTGCAAAATTATACAAAAACACATCATTTAATGATATGTTAAATTCTAAATATTATGAATTAAATAATATAATAAACTTTTGCAATTTTTCTATAAAACATATTGCAAAAGTGAGCAAATATCACAATAACCCTCAATTCATGCGTATATTATTGAAAGATTATGTTGAAAAGTACAATCTTGAAGACTATATTAAATCTAAAAAATTTATAATTATATATGATGTTTTAGAAATTATGATGCATGGGATAAATCGTAATTTTGGAAGAATTTTAAAAAAAATTAATAAATGTAAAAAAATGTATTCTGGTATAGAATTAAATGATAAAGCTTATATACAAATAATGCAGTTATTAATTAATATCGGGCGTGGTGATGTTCTTTGTGAAAATAGAAGAAATATATTAAAATCATATTGTAATAATACAGAGACTATTACCAAAATAGCATTGACATCATTGATATTTATAATGGTAGATGAAGTAAAAATAAGTGCTTCAAAAAAAAAATTAATAGAAATGAGAACAAACAAAGGTAATGAGTTTATCAAATATATAAAATATAGTAATTTAAAACGTGTATGTCCCAAGTATTTTCTTAGGAGAATAGAGAAAATATATAAATAATTTAATATGATGTTTAATAATTTTTTTTATTAGAATAATAAAAATTGATATTTAAGAATATATTAAATTAATAATATTAACAATTCCAATGTTTAATTCTGAAAATTGCTGGGACATTCTTGACACTTATTTTCAAAAAGGAGGATCCCCTGAATCATCAAATCCATTAGTAAAACATCAAATTGATAGTTATAATAAGTTTATTGATAACACTTTGGGGCAGATTATCGCAGGATTTAATCCAATTAAAATCAAAGTAGCAAATCCTAAAAATGACTTGGGGGCTGATAATACATATTGTATTTCTATCAATATTTTGCATCCCAGTGTTACAAAACCAAGCTATCAATTACCAGACGGAACACAAAACATTATGACACCTCACATCGCACGTATGAATAACATGTCTTATTCGAGTAGTGTTTATGTAAATGTTCATGTAGTTACGGAAGTTACTAATAAAAATGGTATGACAGAAAAGTTTGATAAAACTGTAAATAACATTTATATTGGTAAAATTCCAATAATGGTCAAATCAAAGCTATGTGTTTCTAGTCAGATTCCAGGCATTTGTGAAGAAAACAATAATGAATGCATATATGATTTCGGAGGCTATTTTATTATTAATGGAAATGAAAAAGTGCTTATTTCACAAGATAGAATTAATGAAAATAAAACACTTATATTCAAGCCCAATAATAATAGCGAGGGATTATATGCTGAAATTAGATCTATATGTGATTCTTCATATTTACCTCCCAAAACAACATGTCTTAATATGAGCGGTAAGCTAAATCATATGGGGAGAATTATTAGAATTAATACATCATTTCTACGTTCGGAGGTTCCTATTTTCGTTATGTTTCGGGCCCTTGGCATTATCAATGATAAAGAAATCATCTATCATATCGTTTATGATATAGATCAAGAAAAAAATAAAAGAATTATTTCTGAATTAATGGCGTGTTGCGAAGATGCATGTGATATTACAACACAAGAACAAGCTGAAAATGTTTTAATTAAGATTATGATTGGAGCAAATAGAAATAATGAACATCACGAGAATGTAGCGCTATTGAGAAATAACCTTAAAAATGATTTCTTGCCGCACGTTGGCAAAAGTTATAGGCGCAAGGCTCTATATGTTGGATATATTATTCGCAAAATGATTCGTATTTACCTAGGTTATGATAATTACGATAATCGCGATTCTTATATTAATAAAAGAGTTGATACGCCCGGAATTCTAATGTCTAATTTGTTCAGGCAATGTTTCGGGAAGATGACAAAAGAGCTAAAAACCGCTATTGAAAAAGAATTAGGACTTTGGAGAGGTAATAGTAATACGCCAATTTCTAATATTATTTCTGATATTAGCATAACTAGATTCTTTAAACAATCATTGCTCGAATCCTGGATTAAATATTCACTATCTACGGGAAATTGGGGTATCAAAAGCATGGGAACATTTCAAAATATTAAACAGGGGGTTTCACAGGTATTAAATAGGATGTCTTATGCAAGTACATTATCGCATTTGCGCAGAGTTAATACAGCAATGGAAAAAAATGGGAAATTAGTTCAACCACGAAAATTAGATAATTCACAAATTGGCATGATTTGTCCAGCAGAAACACCAGAAGGTAGTTCCGTCGGTCTTGTTAAGAATATGGCTCTCAGTACTAATATTTCTATATCTATGAACAGTACACATATTAGAAAAATATTAATTGAATTAAATATTGTAGTTTATGATGATAGTTATGATTGTGATGTATCAAAATCATCTATTGATTTCTTGAAGGAAATGGGAAATATGGATAACGTTTATGTTATGGTAAACGGTGATATCATAGGTTATCACGTTGATCCAGCTACATTATACAATACGCTCAGACATTATAAAAGAAGTGGTATTATTCACCCAATGACATCAATTGTTTGGAATATTCAAAAATCAAATATTATTATTAGCACAGAAGCTGGAAGAATGTACAGACCTCTATATATTGTTGATTATGATTCTAAAACTAATAAAAGTGTTCTTAGGATTGAAAGAATCCTCAAACGAAAAAATATCGATTTTAATGAATATATTAAAGATAAGCGTTTTGATTATTTTATAGTACCAAATGAAATTGTCAAAGACCCTCTTGACCCAAATAGCTATCTAGACGAAGAAGGTTTTATTGAATATATGGATTGTGATGAAATTAATAATGCAATGATTGCTACATTCCCTAGTGATTTAGATGAAGGTATTAAAGGAACCGCTTTACCCCCTTGTTATACACACTGTGAGATTCACCCTAGTTTAATTAATGGTATTCTAGGTGTTAATATTCCATTTAGTGATCATAATCAATCTCCGAGAAATTGTTATCAGTGCGCGATGGGTAAACAAGCATTGGGTATTTATACGAGCAATTTCAATAAAAGAATGGATACAATGGGTAATATTTTGAATTATCCCGAAAAATCTCTTGTATGTACTAAATTATCTAAATATACTATGGCGCATAAATTGCCATTTGGTGTAAATGCTATTGTTGCCATTATGACACATACTGGTTTTAATCAAGAAGATAGTATTATGATAAACCAATCGGCGTTAGATAGGGGATTATTTACAAGCACTTATTATAAAACAGTAAGAGATGTTTGTAATAAAAACCATAGTACGGGAGAAGAAGAAATCTTTACAAATCCTGAAAATAAGTCTGTTCAAAAACCATATTCGTATAGTAAATTGAATAGCAATGGTTTTGTTCCCAAAAATACTAGTGTTACCGGGACTGATGTATTAGTAGGAAAGGTAATGCCAAAAAAAATAAATGGTGAAATCAGTTATCATGATAATAGTTTAGTTATGAAGGCTAATGACGACGGATATGTTGATATGAATTATAGTGGAATTAATAGCGACGGATATAAGTTTTGTAAAGTTAGAATGCGTAAAAATAGAAAGCCCGAAATCGGAGATAAATGCGCTAGTTGTAGTGCACAAAAGGGTACAATTGGTATGACTTATAAGCATCAGGATATGCCATATACAAAAGATGGTATTGTTCCTGACATTATTATGAATCCTCATGCTATTCCTTCGCGTATGACTATTGCGCAATTGATGGAATGTATTATGGGTAAAGCGGGGTGCCATATTGGTGCTTTCGGGGATTCTACGCCATACAATGATTGTTCCGTTGAAGATATTGCAAAAGTATTGGAAGAATCTGGCATGGAACGTTATGGAAATGAAATTATGTACAATGGTAGAACAGGCGAACAAATTAAAACAGAAATATTTATTGGCCCTACTTATTATCAACGATTGAAACACATGGTTACCGACAAGGTTCATTCTCGTGGTTCTAATGGCCCTATCGTTATGCTTACGCGTCAACCCAGCGAAGGCCGTGCGCGTTCTGGTGGGTTGCGATTAGGTGAAATGGAACGCGATTGCTTTATTGCACATGGTACAGCAAACTTCTTAGCAGAAAGAATGCTACATGTATCCGATAATTACAGAATATTTGTTTGTAAGTATTGTGGAATGCATGCAAATGTAAATACAGAAAAGAATATTTATAGTTGTAAAAATTGTAAAAATAATACAGATATTGCACAAGTGCGGATGCCATATGCATTTAAGCTACTAAATCAAGAACTGTATACTATGAATATCATGATGAGATATATTTGTAATTAATTATTTAATAGTTTATTTATTCTGTTTATTTTTTTTTTTATAAGTATTTAAAAGCAATTTAAGTATATCATATGTAATATGGAAGCTTTTAAGAATCTTACTTATGATAATACACCAACATTTACTTTAAAAGGTAAAAATTATGATTGTAAAGTTCTTGATATTTATGATGGTGATACTATAACTGTTGCTTATTATCTAGAAGGTTTTGGTTATGTAAAATCTAATATTAGACTTATGGGAATTGATACACCAGAAATGAAAGGAGAGCAACACGGTATGGGAATTAAAGCAAGAAATCATTTAATAAAATTACTAACAAATGTAAATATTGATAAAGAATATGCGCGTAAAGAAATTAGAGAACTAATTAATAATTCTAATGAAAACATTATTAATGTTAGATTTTTAGATTTTGATAAATATGGCAGACCTTTGGCAACATTATATAAAAACGGAAATAATATAAATGATTTATTGGTTAAAAACGGATATGCCAAGCATTATGATGGTGGGAAAAAAGATTCGTGGTTAAATATTATTTAAAGATATATTATTATATACGCGTAGTAATAATGAAAAAAGTACTTAATTGTGTTAAGAATATGTATGAAAAAATTGTTAATTGTAATAAAACCCCTATGTTGGGACGATGGACTATTAAAAAATGCGATAATAATATGACAAATATTAATTCAGTGTATCAAAATAGGGATCATTGTGGGGATATTATTTGTAAAACACCAGTCAAAGCAAAAGAATATAATAATAAATGAATATTATATATATATTATGGATAAATACATAGCATTGCTACCCGAAGATTTAATTTTAAAAATATATTCCAAAATATATTATCCTCAAAATTCTAAATTGTTGAGCGAAATTAGACTTTTTCATTATATTAAACATAAATTGGTTAATAATTTTGGATTATATAATATCTGTTGTTGTTTGTATATACATTATAATTTTGATTCTAGTATAAATTCTATTACATTAAATGAAATTAATAATATAAACGCGAACATCCATAATTTAAATTATAAAGAAAAAAATAAATTGTTGAATGATTTAACAGGAAAAATGAATTTGATAGATAAATACTCTTTTATATTTCATATGACTGATAGGACAGTCAGACCTTGTAATACAGATACTAACTCTTATATTAAGTATGTAATAGATAAAACAGTATTACAACAATAAATTATATTTGTTAAACTGATTAGATAATATTTTTTACAATATATAAAAAATATAATTGTTATATATTAAATAATGTATACAAATCTAAATTATATGCTTGGTGGTAACAATAATTATACTGATTATTATTTTGGTAATAATTTTGTTTTACAAAAGGAGAAGGAGTTACTTATTAAAGAGTTGAAAAAAGAAAAAACCAAACACGAAGATTTACAAAATAATTACAAAAGTGTCCAAGATTATTCAATAATTCTCGAAGATAAAATTAAATTATTAAAAGCAGAGATAGACGAAATACAATTTAAATATAATATGCTTAAAGATAATAATGAAATTATTGAGGATTTTGAAAAGATATAAGAAATATTTACATTATATTATTAAATGTACAAAGAACTAAATCACTATTATAACTATCGCATGTCATCTCTTCTCTATATTCTAGATAGTACTAAACATATTGAAGTAGAAAAATGTAGAAATGTAGATGTTCTAAAATTTGGTGGAACACATTATTGTCTTGATGATGAAAAAGGAATCGTCGATAAATGGTGTGTCAGCGAGGATGATATCTCGTGTGATTAAAGAATACTTAAATATATAACATAATATATTAATAAAAAATGGATAGAGCTATTGAGTTGGCAAATATTAGTAAGGGTGGTCCATTTGGTGCTGTTATAATGAATAATGATAGTATAGTAATTGGTGAAGGATATAATGAAGTTACAGTGAATAATGATCCTACGGCACATGCAGAAATGGTCGCAATAAGACGCGCGTGCGCTACTATTAAAAATTTCAATCTAGAAGGCTGTACTATTTATACAAGTTGCGAACCATGCCCTATGTGTTTAGCCGCTTGTTATTGGGCTAGAATTGATAAGATATATTATAGTAATACGCGAGTTGATGCGGCAAATATTGGATTTAGTGATGATGATATTTATAAAGAGCTGGGAAAGTTAAATGATTCTAGGTGTCTACCAATAATAAAAGTAGATAATACCGAAGCGATTAAGACATTTCAAAGATGGTTTAGAGATGAAAATAAGGTTAAATACTAATGGAATTTGTGTAACAATTAAGTAAAAAATTGATTGTTATTTTTAATTATTTTTAACATTATAATATGGCAATGACTTGCTATATTGAAAAGTTTGATGCTTTGCCTGATGATATCAAGGATATGATATATAGTAAGGTCATATATTCTCAGTCCAAAGAATTATTGCAAGAGATAAGGGATCGTAAATTATATGATTTCGTACTAAAAAAAATAGGATATCAGGATATGAAGCCTACTTTGGAAAACGTTACTCAATATTTATCAAATATGCCACCTATATATTCAATTGCTATTATGGATATCATAGGGAAGATTCGTACTAAAATTATTGAGATTGATTAAATATAAAAAATATAAACACGCATATATATATCTACTCTACGTTTTTTTACTCGTCGGTCTCAATGGCCTTCTTAGCCTTGCGAACACGCTTCTTCTTAGGGGCTTCCTCGTCGGAGGGAACTTCTTGGATTTCGGCGATATCATCGTCTTGTTCGGGTTCCTTGACATTTTCAGGTTGAACCTGAGCTGCCTTAGTCTCCTGCCAGAGCCTTGCAATCTCGGAGAAGATCTGAGTCCTGTCAAGATCGGTATTATCTGCTTTGATCTCGGCATACTTCTCCTTCACGAAGATGTTGTAAGCCGAAGGAGCGCGCTTCTCCTTGGGGTTGCCGTCCTTGTCAAAACCCTTCTTGCGCTTAGGCTTTTCCGCCTTAGCTGCCTTCTCAGCTGCCTTCTCCTCCTTAACCTTCTCCTTGTTGTCCTTCCAGAACTGCTTGCAATACTCGTCAACATCCTTCTTGGTGTTGAGAGCCTCAGGCATGTTCTCGATGTAAACCTTGAAGAGAGCGTTGGTAGTGGTCATTGTTTGCTTTGGGTTGCTTTGGGTTGCTTTGGGTTGCTTTGGGTTGCTTTGGGTTGCTTTGGTAGATACTTGTTTTGTATCTCTTTGCGTCCAGTGGTTGTTGGTGAAGATAAATTAGAAACCTCACATGGTCAATTTTTATTATTTCTGGAACATTTTTATTCCAGGGTGGCAAAAAAAACAGCTGGATAAAATGTACTGATTTTTATAAAAATTGACTAATCTGTTGTAATTTTTATATTGTACAAACCCGAAAAGCAACACAAAGCAACACAAAGCAACACAAAGCAACAAATGACTACTTTGTCTCTGATGTTTGAGAAGATGCCCACTGATGTTCAATCCAAGATCTGTGAGAGGATCGTCTATCCTCAGCCCCAAGAGCTCCTTGACGAGCTCTCTAACGTGCTTGTAGAAAGAGAGCTGATGAGGGTGTTTCACAACGGGGAATGCCGTAAGTTGAAGCCTACGCGAGATGAAATCTTCACAGAGATGTTGAAAATACCAGGATTCATGGAGAAGTTCATGGATAAAAACAAGAAGAATAAGGAACGCGATAACAGAGCTATAATGGCTCAACAAGAACACAAGAGACGCTTGCGGGAGAAATTCGTATAAAACTCCTAATTGAAAACGAAAAAAATGAGGTTTTTTCATTTTTCTCTGGATAATTAATTCGTTATATTAATAATAAAAATTGATTTTTTCTATTGTAATAATGATAACATGTCGTTTGTGTACGAGTACGAAAAATATCTCTGTGATACCGAGAACATTAAGGGAAATGTTGAAAAATATGGTGTAGCAATCGCTCCGCTGCTAGATAGTAATGAATGTGATGAAATGATTATTAACAAATGGGATTTACTAGAACACTTAACAAAAAATTTTGATACTCCAATTGATAGGAACAATAAAGATAGTTATAAGCAAATTCATGAATTATTTCCAAATCATAAAATGCTACTTCAACATTGGAAAGTCGGGCATTCTAAACTAGCTTGGAATGTGCGGCAAAATCCCAAAGTTATAGAAGCATTTAAAAAAATATGGGATTCCGATGATTTAATTACGAGTTTTGATGGAGCAAGTATCTATATTTTAGATAAACCTACACGCGAATCCAAATCATGGTTTCATGTTGATCAAAGCTATACTCGTAATGGATTTGAATGTATCCAAAGTTGGGTAAATGCTTATGATACTAATGAAGGCGACGCTACGTTAGTTATATTAGAAAATAGTAACAAATATCATGCAGACTTTCAAAAAGAGTTTAATATAACTGATAAAAAAGATTGGTTTAAACTACAAGATAAGCTTCAATATGATTTCTATATTAATAAAGGATGTCGTGAAGTAGCTATAAAATGCCCAAGAGGATATGGTGTATTCTGGGATAGTAGAACTCTACATTACGGAAATCCTGTGCAAAAAAATGCAAATGATGATTATAATTATAGATGTGTAGTATATATTTGTATGACACCTAGGTCTCTTGCAAAAGAAAAAGATTTAGATAAAAGGAAAAAGGCATTTTATGAACTTAGAATGACTTCTCATTGGCCTCATAAACCAAAATTATTTCCAAAAAATCCACAAACTTACGGAAAGAAAATATTAGAAATAGCAGATATTGATGTAGACACAGTTAAAGAATATATCACAGAAAATGGTTACAAATTAATTTAAATATAATTATTTAGTATAAGATGAGTAAAAATAATAATATAGATAAAAACAATATATTATATTATATACCTGTTATTTCGTATCAATTATTATTTGCAACTGTAATTATAATTATGTTATTTAATTTTTTATATGTATACGGTACTAAATTTAAAAAAGTTATAACGGTTGATGAGAAACATACGTACGGATCCAGTAATTCAAAAGGTAGTCAAAGTATTAGCGATACAGATAATAACGTATATATTCTAAAAGATTCATTATATGTTTGGCATTGGACAAGTGTAGAAGTATTTAATAAATTAGACATAGGTAATAAATATAATATAGAGGGACATGGTATTAGAGTACCATTTTTAAGATGGTTTCCAAATATAACAAAAGCTACACTTATAAAATAAAACTTTATTTTGTCCAAGGATTTTTATTTTTCCATGGTTTATTATTAATCCATGGCTTTTCATTATGCCACCAATCATTAATTTTATTTTTCCAAGGATTTTTATTTTTCCAAGGCATCCATATATGTGGGTCATAATATATTTTTTTGATACGTTTAGTGTAAAAACTAAGTGTTAAAACAGAAGTCAATATTATCCCATTTGTAAATGCAATTACAGGATAATTATAAGTCTTTTTTGTCATTTAATATATATATATGATACGATAAATAACTTGCATAAGATAACCAAGCTATATAAGGAATTAATGCTAAAATCGCCCAGATATATATAGTACCGTGAGTATCTCTTTGCATTACAAACTGAATCAAAGTTAATATTGCAAAAACCAAACTTAATATTATAATAATAAATCCGTTTAATAATCCATTTTCGCTGAAAAAAGCTGGTATATATGAAAAATTAAATATTAATGCTAATATTGGTATTATCCAATATTTACTATTTTTAAAAAACTGTCTTTTACCACATTTGGAATAAAATGGAGTCCAATCTCTATCATACAACGAATAACTATATATCAATCCAATCATTAGATATAAAATCGGCCACACTATACCAAATAAATAACTTGGTGGATAAAAATCTGGTTTAATTAAATTCTTATATTTATCTTCTTGCCATTTTTTACCATATATTGCGCCAATTGACATACCAATTATCAATGGTAAAAATACAATAGTATAATATATGATATTAACTAATAAATCTGTATTTTTGTGACTTTTATGTCTATAACAATAAATGTCACTAATACAATCCATATTCTTAATACAAACCATTTTCTTTGTTCTAATATAAAGATAGAATTATAAAAATATAAACACATATACTTTTTTAATTTACTCTACCGATTCAATATTCTCGGTACCATTTGTGTCCGATGATGGGATTCCATCGTTTTGTATGGCATCAAGAATCTTGAATTGGCACAATATGCACTCATCGATCTTCATTTCTTGCCACCTCATGGCAATTTTAGAGAAGATTTCCTTATTATCCAAGTTAGGATTTTCGGCCTTAACCTCGGCGTACTTCTCCTTCACAAAGATGTTATAAGGTGAAGGATCACGCTTATTTTTGGGATTGCCAATCTTGTTGAAACCCTTCTTTCTTATCGGCATCCTTACACTCAATGCCTTCTCGGTCTTCTTTGCCTTGGCTTTCTCCTTATACTCCTTCTTGAAATTCTTGTAGTACTCGTTAATATCCTTAAAGGTATTGAACTCATCAGGCATGTTCTCGATGTAAACCTTGAAGGCAGTGTTGATAGTGGTCATTGTTTGCTTTGGGTTGCTTTGGGTTGCTTTGGGTTGCTTTGGGTTGCTTTGGGTTGCTTTGGTAGATACTTGTTTTGTATCTACTGGTGTATCCGGTTGTTTGTGTAAACAGAAAAATAAAACAGACATAATCATTTTTTATTTTTTTTAGAACAATTCTGTACAAATTAATTCAAGATACATATATATAAATATTTAAAGTATAATTATTGGTTATTATTAAAATCCTTCCAATCTTTGTTTACAGTACGACGATTCTTATAAGCATAGCGGCTATCTTTCTTCTTAGCTAGGAAGTTCTTATTGGTTTTAATATTGTCCCCATTATTTTTGTCCTTGAAACTCCTTGGGATCTTGACGATATCACTGATATCATCATATTTTCCTACGAAGTTATTGAACATGCGAGAGTTGATTTTGTAAGTGCTTGACATTATCTATTTGGTTGATGTAATTATATATATTACATCCTATCAATTTTTATTTTTGCACGATTAAATTTTCATAAATTATTAATGTATCTCTTATATCGGTTTTACACATTGGACAACAAAACCTTTTATTATTTATTTTAATTTTAAGCAAACAATTATCACAACACATGCGATGCCCACAGGGTATGAGTGCCTTAACGATAGAATTATCAAATTTATCAAAACATATAATACATTCTAATTCAATACTTTTATCAACTTCCTTCTTAGCACTTTCTTCAATTTTATTTCGTTTAAATTTTCCTAAAAAAAGGTTAAAGCACCCAAGCATACTTTATATCTCAAATATAAAAATAAATATCGATCATTTTTTATATAACACGTATTATATATAGTCCTTTATTTTTTCTCCAATAATATCCGGGTCTATTTTAAATAATAGATCTTTGATAAAACCAATAAATATCTTATTTTGTTCATCTTCTTCATAAGACATCGCGAGTGTGCATACTCCTTCGTGTTCTCCATCAATTTCATCAATCATATTAATTGTATATTTAATATACCATTCTTTGAGAAGAATGTAATGAATATTTGCCAAGTCATTATACTTGGCTTTTTTAAATTTATTTAAATAATCTTTTATTTTACCATAATGTTCTATCTCCCTAATAAGAGATATGGGAGGTATGCAAATATATTTTGCACATTCACGAAGAATATCATCAGGTAACGCGTCAATCATCTGGGAACGGTTCATCATAATTGATGTCATTGTGGAACTACATTATTTAATTAATATAAATCAATTTTCTAGCAAAATGGGACAAAAATAGTAGTTAATAATAGAACAATGAAAATACTAAACAACTTTCGTAGTTCACGAAGAATGCATACAAAAAGAAAAGGAGGTGCAGGAGATAACGAATGCGATATATGTTTTGAATCTAAAACAACATTTGATAAACTTAATTGTAAAAAATGCTCAGATAAAGGTAGTAAAATTTGTAAAGGATGTGTTGGTATTATAAAAATTCAGAAAAATTAAAGATACAATATAAACAAGTCCATGTTTTAGTTAACCTTATAAATGCACACATAGATATTGGTACTTTAGCACAAGCCACTACTACTTTTGATTTACTAAAAAAGACAATTAATAATTTCTCCAATCATCCTAGGCTCATAAATTTAAAGGAATTAATCAAGATTTTAAATGCTACAATTTTATTTGCTAAAGAAAATTACGATGCTGCTTTATTAGTTTTACAAACAGTTAAGGAAAACAATCTAGACAATCCTAATTTAAAAGAGATGTATTATGATGCTTTGCTTGATACATATAATGGTTTAGGAAATTATACTTTAGGAGAATTCTACTTGGATAAAATATATGCCTCAGAAAATAAACAATCTCCTGGTCTATTTAAAGATATTCATTACACAATTAATAAATTACAATATGCCATCTTTAAGAATGATACGAAGCAAGCTGATTTTTATTTTAATAATTTAAATAATGCTCAAAGTTCTTCTCTTTCGTATTTTCAAAGATTTTCAAAAGAAAAGACTAT
>ENA-OWPI01000880-OWPI01000880.1-marine-metagenome-genome-assembly--contig:-NODE-880-length-37044-cov-4.185706_pt1 | contig 37044 bp, 31 predicted proteins | sample MGYA00238138_ERZ651775 | MGnify/ENA primary metagenome ERZ651775 (study PRJEB26906, sample SAMN06265043) | marine metagenome | isolation source: Helgoland LTER site | place: Germany:Helgoland, sampling...
GTTCCTGATGTAGTTGCTTTGTTTAATAAGACTTCTCCTTTAGTTATTGGCTTCCCATCATTTGCCATGTATCTTGAGGCACTTCCGCTAGTAATAATAGGATATACACTTCTATTTGGAGATTTAATTACAGCTACTGAGGTTTTAAATGATGGTCAAAAATCTAGACCAGACGAACCTCTTGATATTAACTTAGACAGATCTCATCTCTCAATTGCTGTTAGAAACTTTTTAGGATTGCTTGTAAATCCATTTTTTCCAACTCAAGGAGCATTATGGACTGGCGTTCATGTTGTTGTTGTAGAAAGATGGAAAAAGGGACCTAAAGAAATGCCTTCAATTTTTGATGGATTAGGCTCGTATTATCTTATGGGATTACCTATTCTTTATTTTACGCTTCCATTCATAACTTTAATGAAACCATTAATGCAAATGGCCCTGACGCTAACATTAATACTCACTGGGTTTGCATGCGCATATGTTGCCATGGCAATACCAAAGAAAAATACAGAAATGGCATCTGCGTTATTAATAGCAGTTTTCATTACTTTTTTCAGTGCCTGGGTTGGGCTTTTGGTAGGAATCTTGCTTAGCATACTTGTAATTGGTTTAGATAAAAATTAAATTTAATTTATGACATACGCCCTAGAGATTTCAGATCTTAAAAAAACTTATCCCGGTGGCACAGAAGCACTAAAAGGAATTTCTCTAAAAGTCAAAGAGGGAGATTTTTATGCATTATTAGGCCCGAATGGTGCGGGTAAATCTTCTACTATAGGAATAATTGGCTCTCTTGTTACTAAAACATCAGGAATGGTAAAAATCTTTGGTATAGATGCTGATAAAGATATGGCTGAAGCTAAGACAATGTTAGGTGTTGTTTCTCAAGAAATTAACTTTTCACAATTTGAAAAAGTTATGGACATTGTTGTAACTCAAGCAGGGTTTTACGGTATACCCAAGTCAGAAGCTATGCCAAAAGTTGAAAATATTTTAAAAAGATTAAGCTTATGGGATAAAAGAAACAATCAGGCTAGAACATTGTCAGGTGGTTATAAAAGAAGGTTAATGATTGCTAAAGCTTTAGTTCACAATCCTAAACTATTAATACTTGATGAGCCGACAGCAGGGGTAGACATCGAACTCAGAAGGGAGATGTGGACATTTTTAAAAGAAATTAATAAAAATGGAACAACAATTATTCTAACCACTCATTATCTTGAAGAAGCTGAGCAACTGTGTCGTAATATTGGAATCATAGATCATGGAACTATGGTTGCAGATACTAGTATGAAAGATCTCTTAGGAACACTTAATGTTCAAGGTTTTGTTTTTGACCTTATCGAGCCCTTAGATGAAGCTCCATTAATTGAAGGTTTTCCTCTTAAATTAGAAGATTCTCTTACCTTGGTTGCTGCAGTTAACAAAGATAGGTCGATCAATGCATTATTTTCAGAATTTTCAAAATTAAACATTAAAATTAAATCTATGAGAAATGAATCGAATAGACTTGAAGAATTATTTATAGAGATGGTAAATTCTAATGAAAAGTAATTATAAAGTTTCAGTTTCTCTATGGACATTGACTGTAAAAGAAATAAGAAGATTTCTAAGGATTTGGGTCCAGACCCTAGTTCCGCCAGCAGTTACTATGTCTCTGTATTTTGTAATTTTTGGTTCTCTAATTGGGCCTAGAATTGGATCAATGGATGGGTTTGACTATATTCAATATATGATTCCTGGCCTTATCATGCTTTCTGTAATTACAAATTCATACAATAATGTTGTTTCTTCTTTTTACTCGGTAAAATTTCAAAAATCTATTGAGGAGCTTTTAATTTCTCCAATGCCAAATTGGGCAATTTTACTAGGTTTTGTTTTAGGCGGAGTTGCTAGGGGTGTTTTAATTGGCTTTATTGTATTTGGTGTGAGTCTAATCTTTTATCCTGAATTCACTGTTGCCAACCCATTACTCACAATAACTGTTCTTTTACTTACAGCAATACTATTTTCATTGATGGGGTTCATAAATGCTGTATTTGCTGATAGTTTTGACGATATATCCATAATACCCACTTTTATTCTTACTCCTCTTATATATTTAGGCGGTGTCTTTTATTCTATAAATATCTTACCTGACATATGGAGATCAATTTCTATGGCAAATCCAATGCTTTATGTTGTAAATACTTTTAGAGAGGGAATGCTGGGTGCTAGTGACGTATCAATATCTTTTTCTCTTGGTATGATTTGTGCATTTATAGCTATTCTTACAGGAGCATGTTTATATTTTCTTAAAAAGGGAACAGGAATAAGACAATGAAGACTAAATTTTTAGGTAAAAATAAAAATTTAAATAATTTACCAGGCTCATTCAAGATACTAGACCCTATTCCAAGAAATACTCAATCTAAGAATGTCTTTGGTCTTGATTATTGGAATGCATTTGAATTTAGTTTTTTAAATGCTAGCAAAGACCCTTTATTAAAAGTTATTGAAATAGTTATTCCAGCATCGTCTCAATATACTGTTGAATCAAAATCGCTTAAATTGTATTTAAATTCTTTTTATAAAAAGAAATTTTTAAATAATGCTGATGTTTTAAAAAAAATTACAAATGACCTAAATAAATTAACCAAGTCATCAGTTAAAGTTAAGTTTATTAACAAGTTTCATAAAGAACCAGAATCTATTAACTTAAATAAAACCTCACTTAAATTTACTAAACCAAATTTGCCCATTTGTTTTTCAGGATTTCGTTCAATATGTCCGGTAACATCGCAACCAGATTTCGCAAAAATATTCATTAATACAGATGCAAAAATTGAAGTTAATTGGCTAAAATCTTATTTAATTTCTTTCAAAGAAAAAGGTGAATTCCATGAACAATGCATTGAAGATATGCTCTTAGAATTTAATAACAAATACCCTGGTTTTAATTTTGAAGTTTGTGGCAGGTTCATGAGGAGAGGGGGAATAGATATAAATCCTATTCGCTCTAATAAAAATACTCTCCTTTTTAAAAACTTCAGAGTATTCAATCAATAATCTTTAATAAATTAATATCTCTATATTCCTTTTATTCGTGATTATTTGATTAAGAATCTTAATTTAAATTCTTTGACTGCGCCGTTTTTAGAGGTTGAATAGACTTATATACCCTGTACAAATATTTATAAGATATTCATTATATATAAATTATATATAAATTATATATAAAAATAATTATTAATTTTATATATATATTATTTTATTATTTTAGTTGTTAACATAACTGGCTCGTAAATCTATTATAAATCTATACATTTTATAGGGGATCTTACAATATGCGTTTTAATAAAAATTTTAATATTTCAATATTTACTTTAATGAGTATATGTATCTTTGATTTATATTCTCAAGACTCATCCTCAGCTTCAGTTAAAGATATAGAAGAAGTTATAACAACAGCTAGAAGAAGAGAAGAATCAGTTACTGACGTTCCAATTTCTATTAGTGCTTTTTCTGGTTCTGTTCTTGAAGAAAGTGGAATTGATAATATGGAATATTTAAACGAGATAGTTCCAAATATGTTAATGGTTAAAGCTAATGTTGCACAAAATGGAGTTGCTGTTGGATTAAGAGGTTTGGGTAGTTCAAGAAGCTCAGTTCAATGGGATCAAAAAATTGCAATATATGTTGATGATGCATATATGTTAAGGCCTCAAGGTGCACTTTTTGATTTTTTTGACGTCTCTAATGTTCAGGTTCTTAAAGGTCCTCAAGGAACTCTTTTTGGAAAAAATACAACATCAGGTGCAATTCTAGTAAATAATAATATGCCAGTCATTGGAGAATTTGATTCTTCTGTTAGGGTTAGCATGGGTCAAAGAAATCTTAACGATGTTGCTGTAATGGTTAATCTACCATTAATGAGTAATGCCGCATTAAGAGTTGTAGGTATGAATAAAAGGCAAGATGGATACATTAATAATTTAGATGGTTATGGAAAAGATGGAGGAGTAATTGACAATGAATCAATAAGAGCCATGTTGTCTATCGATGTTACAGATGACTTAAATCTTACTTATAGTTTATCAAGCTTTAATACAGGAGGAACTCCTGTTTATCCAAATTGTGATGTTTATACTTCAGCCGGTACATTGTCAGGCGGTATGTTGCTTACAGGTTTTACACCTGGTATGAAACAACGAGCACATGATGCTTGCGTATCTTCTGGTCACTATGATTCATATCATGATAATACATCTGATAAAGCTTTCCTGGATTTAGATAAGTCATTGTTAAAATTAACTTATGATCTAGGGTCAAGCCTTCTAACAGTTATTCATTCAACATCAGAGCATAAAGATCTAGAAACACCATGGGCAATGGGATTTCTCAGAACAGAGTTTCCAGATATAGCTCATGCAGGACCTAGAAATTCATCCTCAGATGGATCAACAACTGAAATAAGACTTTCTGGTTCATCAATGAATGATAGGTTAGATTATACTTTTGGTTTTTTTGAATCAGAAGTTGATGGCATTGGTGTGTTTCCAACAATTTATGGAGCAGGGTTTGTACCCTCAAATCAAACCATTCCTTTAGGCGTCGGCTTGGATTCTCTTGCAGGTTTGCCAGTTAATCTTTCAGATGTTGCAACAATGGCAGTAACTCAACTTAGCAATGCAGTTGAGTATTACACTTCAAGAGCTGTTTCTGAAGCATATTTTGCTGAGATTACTTATGCTGCAACTGATAATCTAAACTTTACTGTAGGCTATAGATCATCTGAAGACACCAAAAGTCAGACTAATTCTGCTAAATATCCCGCTGGAGGCATGAATTTAAATAATATATACCTAACAATAGGTTTAACTGGCCTAAGTCCAGCTTTAGCACCATTAGCTCAAGCCGTAGCACCGTTCATGATTGCTGGTGCTGATGCATGGGAGGTTGATTTATTTACTGGTGGTTTAAGATACCAAGCTTCTAAATGTGATTCAGACTATGGGTCTTTTTCAAATCCACTATTAGGTGGTACAGGTGTTTGTTCTATAGAAAGAACTTATAAGAATGATTCAATGAGGTTTATCGCTGATTACACTTTAAATAACAATAATATGATTTATGCATCATACAGTGAAGGTTATATGCCTGGAAATGCAAATGACTCAATTTTAGGTGTAGGAATATCTGCTCAAGAGGCAGAGACTACCGAAGTTATAGAAATAGGTACAAAATCTAAATTTTTGAATGGAAGATTAAGTTTTAATGCGGCGTATTTTGATCAAGACTTTCTAAATAAATCTATCACGGTTGGAGGAACTACTGCTGCTGGTGCTCCGACAGTGCAAACTGTTGTTCAGCCTATAGTAGAAATGTCAGGTTATGAAGTAGACCTATCATTTAATTTAACTGATTCACTTGTACTAGGTATATCAGTTGGTCATGTTGAAGGCGATGATGAGGGTGAGCTTGAATACAACGTGGCAGGCGCAAATGATACTCATAGTATTTCATTAACTCATACAGGAATGATTGGAGACATAGCTACTACAACCATATTAAGATCTTATACTGCAAGTGAAGATATAATGACTTCAGATACATCATCGCCAGGTCTGGATTGTACTGCGATACCATCTTACTCTGGTTGTCTGAGTAACGGAGGTGGCGGTCATCTAACGATTCCTGAATATTCATTATTCAACCTTAATGTGAGCATGAATTTAACAGAAAAAGCTACAGTTAATTTTTATGTTGAAAACTTGACTGACGAAGAATATAGTTTTGCTGGCTTTGATTTATCTAGCATTGGTATGCATGCATTCTATAACGGACCTCCAAGGACTTCTGGTATAAGTTTCACTGTAAATTTTTAAATTTTAAAGATACATAATTTGTATCATGCATGTAACTTAATGTATTTTTGTAGGCAAACTAATTTTATTTGCCTACAAATTTGCCTACATTTAGTTTCAAGCAAAATCACTATGGTCTACAATGCCTATTCTAATCATTAGGAGAGATGGCAGAGTGGTCGAATGCGCTGGTTTGCTAAACCGGTGAGGAACTAATCGTTCCTCCACGGGTTCGAATCCCGTTCTCTCCGCCAATTTAATTTAGGTTTTAATCACTATAAAGCCTCCTAAATCTTAATTCTTTGGCAATTTTCCAATGTTGCCCTTAATCATATTGTTTATTTACAGTAGATAATGAAATTTTTGATTTATCCTTTTTTTGTTTTCACTTGTCTACTTGTCGTTGGATCTTGTACGCAGGTTGAATACAACCGTTCGGTGGGTAATCAATCTAGAGAAAACATTGCGGAACCCCAAGCAGTCCAATTGGAAAAGCCAGAGTATAAGGTTGTCTATCGAAAAAGTAATTTGGAGGCTTTATCCTTGGGGAGAAATAGAATTGAAATTCAGGAACTAATGGGAGAACCGGACGGTAAAAGTTTAGATGGAGGAAATGGTTATCTTTGGGATTATCGAAGACCAGTATTTGATGAAACAACCGATGAAGTGTATGGGTGGAGTTTAATTTCCTTTAAGTTTCTCAAAGGACTTTGTGCTTATGTAAATATTAGACTAGAGCAATTGCCTCCTGAGCTTTTACAGGAACAAAACACCAAGAAAATATTTGAATTTTGATTTCCGAAAAATTAATCAAACAAATTGAATTCTTGTTCGAGCAATTTTAATTAAGGCAGACGAATTATTGTAATCCCTTTTTTTAAACCTGCTGGTTTAAAGAGTTTGCCCTTAGGGTCGGTAATCTTAAGCGACTCCCCTGATGAACATGTGATAGTGAGTGGACCATTATGATTTATGGGGATTTTGTCCCCTGCCATTAAGCTTACCCATTGTAACTCATTACCGAATTTATCTTGTATTAAAACCCAAATAGTACCAATCGCTTCAATGCTATAAAGATTGTCATAGGGGCGAGACTGCTTTGAGGCTGAATTCTTTTTTGAGTAGTCCCGAGCTCTTGTTTTTTCTCTATTTTCGTAGTTTCTACCGTACGGGTCTGGCGAAGGTGGTGGGGAATAAGTACCAGTTTGACTTCCTTGTGGAAATGGTGAGTCGGGATAAGGTGGGGGAGCATCAGGCAACGCGGTCGGGGAACTTCCCCAGCAACCTAGTAACAAGAAAAAAAGAAAAGGTAGTCCAAAAACAGATACGAATTGTATGCGAACTTTTGTTTTCACTGTAGTAAAATTATTTGAGCAAAGATTGGGCAATGATTAATAGGTATCACTTGCAAATCTCGATACAACCTTAAAATAAATTTTCGATTTTATGAAGTTAATCAAACCAAGATTCGACTAGGTTAAATACTTTATATTCAGGACTACTCAAAGCAGGAGGAATAGTGGTAGGATAAATGAGCAATTCATTCGTTTTAAGCTTTGCTACGATAAGGCTTCCGTCGGGTGAAAATGCGCAATCAACAAACGGAGAAATAAGTTGATCTCCAAGAGTAGAGATCCACTGACCCGTTTCAAAACACCACAATCGCAGGGCTCCATCAAGTGTGGTCAGTACGAGCTTTTTATCGGGGGAAAGTCGATATCCTTTTTTTGAAAAGTCAGGTTCAACAGGAGCGTCAAGATCTGTGAGGAAGTCTGGCAGTTGTTTTGAATAGGGCTCAGTTTTATCGGCTAAAGCAAAGAAGAAATCGGGAGATTGTTTGAATCCTTTCGTTTCGTCCTGAATACAAATATTATTAATGATGGGAGTCTTTCTAACTGAACAAATTCCTTCACTTGTCGAGAAAATGATTTTTTTTCCATAGGGGGAGAATGAAAAATCAATAATGTTTTTCAGGTTTAATTTTACAATCTGATAAACCAGTCCGCGGCTAGTTTCGGTAAACAGCAACATTCCCGATTGCGTGACAGAGACAAAAGATTCCTCATTCGGAAAAAATCGGCTTTTCACGCATCCAATATACGGAAATGGGTTTAACTTAATTTCCTTTCCGTTATGAGCATTAAATAATTTGGGAAGCACGCCCAACCCGGATGTCAGAATTCTCGACCCATCAGAATTGTATTCGAGGAAATCGAAACTGGTATTGTGATCGGTTCCGTAGACCGACCATTTTTTATCTGCTTTGGGCAGGCGGTAAGTATGCAATTTACCATCCAACCCAGAAGTCGAAAAACTCCGACCGTTCGGAGCAAATACCGAACTGGTTACCGCGAAGGTATGCTGCGTGAGCTTATGTTTTAATTTCAGTGATTTTCCATCAAACAAGTACACCTCTCCATTTGCACACCCCGCAAGGATCCACTGCTTATCTGTGGTTGCATCAATACTGGTAATCGATGAATTGAGGTCGGCAATTTGTTCCAACGGTCGACCTGAAAAATCGGTAATTCCTACTACTCCATCACTCGAACCAGTAATGAATTCATTTCCAAATGCCCGGGTGATTGCCTTGGGTGAGGATAGCATACCCGGACTTCCCATCAAAAAAGTTTTTGGTAAAATAGGGAGAAGAGTAAGTTTGAATTGATCGAAGCCTATAGTCTTATTGGAAAATTCATTTCTGGTTGAATTTCCTTCGTAATTAAGAATCGGACCTAGAACGATACGGAATCCACGGTCACCCTGTACAATTGAAGGTGCATTCGCTCCCCGATAAGCTGAACGACAACGGTCAGCCTTTACATCGTAACAACCGCCGCGTAAGGTTTTCCAATTTCCGGTGGTAGAGAAAGGATTAATTTCCCCCGAAACTCGTTGTTCAAGCATATTTACCTTTTCACTCTGTGTTGAGTCGAGACACCATTCCCAAACATTTCCATGCATGTCATAAAGTCCAAGTGAATTTGGAAGCTTTTGTTTAACTGGATGAATCTTATTTCCGGAATTACCGGCAAACCAGCCGTATTGATCAAGGTGTTTTTCACTGAGTTCCACATCGTGGTTCATTGGTCCTACTATACTTTCACAGTAGGGGCCATCGCTGCCGGCACGGCAGGCATGTTCCCACTCGGCCTCTGTGGGCAATCTCCAAATATACCCCGTGGGCGGTTTTTGTTGTTTATTTAATTCTTTGCAAAATTTTTGTGCGTCGAACCATGAACATACCACGGGGAATGAACTATTTTTGTCGAGACTTGGATTTTTAGATGTGACAATTTCGTATTGTTCCTGAGTGATTTCTGTTTGCCCGATCCAGTAGGGATTCGAGAGAGTAACGGCGCGTTGTGCCTCATTGGAAAAACGACCCACTTCATTGGGGAACTTCGCGGGATCGGAGAAAGAACCTGAAGCCAACTTTGCATGCCCGCTCCACAAGGCATATTCTCCTTCTTTACACAAAGTAAGAACCGTATCTTCATTACCTGCGAAGGATGCGGAAAAAAGCCCTTTCTCTGGATGTGGGGAAAAACTTAGGATTTCTTTGGACTGCATGCATTTGGCGAGAAACGAAAGTCTTGACCAATACCAGGATCGTAAGTCTTTGGGTTGGGAATCCAGAATGGAAAGGGCAAGTTCCGGGTTTTGTTTATTGAGGGCTTTTTGGGCTTCATCAATTTTACCTAAGTAGTTACGCAGTCTAAGTAAATGTTGATTACATTTCATTTGTTGAACAGTATCCAGAGAAATCTTGAATTTTCCAAAATCTGGATGAACAGCATGTAAAGTCTCCTTTGAAATGGATAAAATATTACAACTTATCTGACCGAGAGATTGAGTAAGCAAAATTTGCTCTTTCGATTTTTCGGCTTGGGGCAGGAGAGATTCCTTATTGAAATGAACACTTTGAACACGGCTCAAGGGAAGACTGAATATCCCTCTTTTTGTACCGAGAGAAAAGGCATTTTCTTCTCCTGAAATTGAATTCAAAATCGTGGAGTCCCCGTTCGTGAAGATAATATAATTTGAATTTTTGGGAGCAGGCATCTCCTTTTCCTTTGAAGGGAAAAAGGAACCATTCCAACCGGCAATATTTACTTCCTTTAGCCGGATATATGAATTTCCACCCTGATTGATAAAAAGAATCCCATCTCCATCGGGTTGGAAATCTTCAGTTGAATCCTTCCAATGGGCCACCTGTTTCCCATTGATGAAAATGATAAATTCTTTTTTTCCACGGTGTGCCAGTAATGAAATGTTTACTTTCTTTTGATTAATCATTTCCTGGACTATTAATGAGCCTAACGTTTCTCTGATTATTCGGCCTTTTATCCTCTTGTTTGCCTGTAGATTAATCCTGTTATTTGAAAAAGAGAGATGGTAGCCAACATTTCCATAACTTGACCCATCAGAATCGGAAAAAATTCTCAAGGCTAGATAAAAAGACCGTTCCCATTCCGCATCAAATTCGATTTCGATGACATCTTTTCTGGGTAGTGACTTGCCGGTACTACCTGAAAATATGGATACAAAATCCCCATCTTCATAGGACCATGATTTACTATTACTTTTCTTCCATTTTTCCATTCCCATTGAAGGATCGAAAAGAGATTCATGGGTAGTGGGAAGAAATTCCAATTTTTGAATAGCATCAATTGGGGCCTTGATCGGATCGGAGAACCCCGTCTCTACTAGCAGGTGATTTTTGGTTAATTCAATAAAATTACATTTCAACTTATCTCCGTTTTTGAAGTATAACCGTAGTGCCTTTTCTTTTTTGGATATCACTTTTTTAGGAGGACTAGACCGATTAAAAAAAATGTTTGAAACTGATTTATAATCAAAATTAATTTCTCCCGAAATCGATTTATTTTGCCAAAATAAATTTTGCTCGGCATCGAGTCTAATTAAATATCCAGTGAGCTCGGAATCATCAGAGAGGCGAATTTTTTCTTCTCCAATTCGATTGATCTTTTTTTGTTCTGTTTGATTGGAGTCGGTAGGTAAAAGGAAGTGGTCCGAGGTAACTGGGTCGAGTGCAAATAATTGAACGATTCCAATCCAAAAACAAAAAATTAAAAAAGGAGTGATCTGCAGGTTCATCTTTCGTAAATGGGAAGATAGCGATAATTCAAGGCGAGGGAAAGAAGTGCTGCGGTAGTGGCGAATGTCTTTCCGTAATTCCCATTCCATGAACCGTTCTCTGTTTGTGTGGACTGAAGCAGTTTGAAGTTTTGAGAATTCCATGAGTTCCACATGGATGGGCTCGCCCTGAACATTGCTTGTGAGGTGTAATAAAGGCTGTAGTATTTGTGACCCTGGTCCCCGAACGGTGAATTTTTCTTGAGGTAATCGACCGAATTGCGGTATGCATCCGTATTGGTGTCCTTGGCCAAGGATAAAATGAGTGAGCCAATGGCTGATCGGGGCAGATTGGCCCCACTTGCAGTCGTGTATCCAAAGCCACCGTTTGAATCCTGACAGGAGAGCAGGAAGGCCTTCCCCTTATCAATGGACTCTTCGGGTACTTTTATTCCTGCATTTCGGGCCGCAAATAAAGCTACCAACTGAGCACCCGAAACGGTAGTGTCTGCATCCTGGCTTTCAGGACTGTATCTCCAGCCTCCTTTTGAGTTAGATTTTTGAGAGGAAATGATTAACTTGGTCGCTTTTTCGAGAGCAGGTCCAAGCCTGAGATCATTGGTGAGCCCATAAGCTTCCGCCAATGCAAGAGTGGCAAATCCGTGATTATACATGGAGTTGCCTATGTAACCAGTTTTCTGATTCTGATCTTTGAGTAGGGCATCCATGGCTCTTTTGACATGAATGCGGTAGGGTCCAAACTCCGGATCATCACCGCGGGCTAGAAAGGCGAGGATCGCCATTCCTACCACTCCTGGTTGGGAACCATAGGAACTGTCCGTCCAGTAACCTCTCTCTTCTTGGCTTTCGGCTAGAAACTCAAGACCTTTTCGGTATGTTTCGTCAATCTCTCGAACGAGTAAATCATTTGATTGTTCGAAAAGGTCCTGTCCGACCAGTGGGCAGAACAGCGAAGAATAAATGAGTAGTAAAAGCGAAAGTTTTCTCTTCATTCTTCTATACTCCTAAAATAATTTTCCATAATTTTTTTGAACTCAGGGGGAGGGGATTGGGACATCCCACCGCTTTTCTTAGATTTCCGGGAGTCTTTAGGTAAGTTTAGGACTTCACCTGCGTTTTCACCAAGTTCGCGGTCACTCGTTCCTCCTTGGTTCGAACCTCCTCCTGATTTTCCGGCCGTCATGACTGGGGCTTTTCCTTCACCTCCCTGTCCTAGTTGCTGCATTAGGAACTGCATCGCCGTTATGCTGAGTCCCTGAGTACTCGATTGTGGGGAGTTGTTCGTCTCCAAAATTAGGTTGATTAGGTCGGTTATGATCTCCTTGGATTGAGTTTGGGCTTTTTGTGTTACTTCTCCTGCTTCGCCTTTTTTTAACCCGATAGCCGATTCGGACATTGCGGTATGGGTATCGTCAAATAGGGGATTGAGACTTTCCTTGGCGAGCTCGATTTGAACATCGGTCAGATCAAGCATGAGTTCTAGCTGTTGATCGTTGAGGGTATTTGTCCAGTTTTCACGCTTTGCTTTAAAGTTACCGCTGTCAACGACTTGAGTCTTCTTAATAATATCTCCTTGACCATCGCGGATTCTCAAAAGAGCGAGGATTTGTTCTGTGATTTCTTTTCCCATTCCCTCTCCTTGGCCTTGCCCCGAGCCGCTCCCCGACGGAGAGATTTGTGCATCGAGCATGTCTGCCCACACTTTGAATTTCTCTTCCCATAATTCGAGGGCGTCCATAGCCTCGAAAGCTACATTACGTTCAATTTTGTGCGAAACCATCAGTAATCCACTTTCTGTCTTTTCTTTGTCCATCAGTTTGCTTACTTCTCCATAAACCTCTGTGCCCGTTCTTTCATGAAACCGGCTAATTTCCTTTTGAATTTCTCCCGCTTCCAAATGGGTATCGAATTGGAGCATTTCCATCCGGTCTTTTTCTTTTGAAACCTTTGGTGTTAGTAGTTCAATATTTGCTCCAATGGATGCGGGTAGAATTTTGAGTATTCCCTTGGTCAAGTTCTTTTCGGTCTGTTCCACCTTTCGAAGGCGTTGGGCAAAATTGAGTGCTTCGAGCCTGTCGAGTTGTTCCGAACTGTCAGCCAGTATTTCCTGAAGTTCGCTAATCGCTTCGCGTTCGAGTTGTTCGGCTTCGGCGAGTGATTCCGAGGCCGAGGAGGGATTGGATACTTGGGCCAGGTTCATTTTTGAACTGGCGGGACTCATCTTAATGGAGGCGACGCCTTTCATCTTTTCAAGAGTTTCTCCAAAATCCTCCAGGGCTTCCTGATCAAAGACCGGATTTCTTGCTGCCTCCTCTAGCACCTTCATTCCTTCTTCCGCATTATTTCTTAGGTTGCGTGAATTCGTTCTTTGCATGTCGGCCAATTTTGAAAGTTTTTGCTCCGTCTTCGGATCGAGTGATTCTTTACTGTCTTCCACCAACTCTTCGATTTCGATTGTTTCCATCAGTAGGCTTTCCTGTTCACGAGCAATTTCGGAAGTGCGTGAAATAATTGCCTCCATATTTTCCCGAATGAGTTGGGCATGCTTTTCGGGACCTACGACGAAAAACCTTACTGTTCGGGACGAGCTCAATTCCCGACCTGGCATCCGGTCGAGGACTTGCGCACTGAATTCTGCGATATCTCCGTCTTGGAGTGTAAAGAGTCTTGGATCGAAGGGGAAATTAAAGTTGGTTACGGTAAGGTTACTTTCTTTTTCAGTTTGGACATAAAGTGTGCTTTCGATGAGGAGGTCATTCCCACGGATGGCTTTCATTTTTAGGCGACTCTCGGCTACCCCGAAGTCGTCCTTTGCCATGATCTCCAGGGTCTTGGTCTCGAACAGGAGGATGGAAGATTCGGGTGGTAATTTACTGATATTAACGGTTGGAGGAGCATCTGGCAGAGCAAGTAAATCAATGAAGTGATTTTGTTTTGGTTTGAGACCAAACTGATCAATGAAGCCAATTTCCACCGATTGGTCCTCCTCCACATCGTTCAATCGAATGAGGAACGAATCCTTACTTTTTTCCGAGTCAAGCGGACCGGTGTCGGAGGAAGCAGTGACATTCGAGAGTTCCCGGTCCGTTTGACCTTTGATAATCAAATCGGAACCAATGGGGAAGGAGACTAATTTCGTAAATGCATCGGTTCTATAATCGGAGAGGGCGAGGTATTGAGGATAAGAAACTGTTGCCTGGGAGACTACTATGCTTGGCCGTGCAAGAGGAACCAAGGTTATTTCACCTCTGTAGTCACCGGCCTTGAGTTTTAATCTCTTCGTTTTTTGCTGGCCCGGTATGAGGAATTTATAAAGATTATCCTTCCTGTCGGCCTTGAGGGTAAGAGCATTGGCACCATTCAGTTGAATTTCATCGGGTTTTTTTTCTGAATCATCGGCCAAGGTAAGCCGAAGGGTGCTTGTTTCACCTTTTGTGATATAAAGAGTTGAGGGAACTTCGGAAAATCGAGTGAGGGTCTTACGCTGGAGGTTTGACCAGGGAGAGGCCCATCGCATTGAGGCGTTTAGGGCTAGTCCGGGGTAAGTATAGAAGCAGGCGAGTGTGGCGAACAGGCAAAGTATTGCCGCAACGCCGGCACGTCTAACTGGCTGTTGGTCAAAGGTCTCCGAAAGGGATAGGTGCGAGATCTCTTTTTCGACCCGTTGAAGGGCGGCTTTATAAAGAGATTAGGAATAGTGGGGGGAATCTGTATTCCTTTTTTCCGCCAATTCAATGATCCCTAAAAAACGATCGCCCGGTCCACCGAACTTCGCTCTCACTTGCCTCGCGAGCCATTGGGGGGAAGTGGATTTCAAAAAGGCATTTCTACGGATCATCCAGGCGAATAAAATCGCCCCAAGCCATCCCGAACAACTTACTAGTAATCGAACCCCAATGGGGGTATCCCATAACCGGTCTGAAATAAAAAGACCCAACCAGGATATGCAGAGAGAAACCAGTAAAAGAGATCCGAACTTGATCGAAAAGATTTTACGGGAGAGCTTTTTCAGGTTGGTAAGAGATTCAATCAGGGATGAGGGCAGGGAGTCATCTCTCATTGCTTGAGGTAATTCTCTACTTTGTCTGTTCAATTCATTCATCTTGTTAAATCATCCCTGCCAGTTTGCGCCCCGTCCAGTAAATTACTAGTAATCCAAAGAGAAAAAGTCCCCACGCGGTATCGGTACGAAGCCTATGGATTTGAATTACGGCTTGGGGGGCGGGAAGAAAGGAAAGTGCTTGGGTTACCTCATCATACTCTTGATAGTTTACAGATTTCCCTCCCGTTAATCGGGCTAGCTGGAGTAAGTCGCGTGAGACTACCGGTTGACCTAGTTTCTCTTTCATTTGCCTTTCAACTTTAAGGGTTATGCCTAACTCTCTTTCTGCAGGGAAAGTCTTGACCTCCATGCGAAGATCTCCTGGTTCCCGGGCCTTGAAGGAGGTGAGATATACGCCCGGTCCTTCTTCGTCAGCTGTGAAGCGAAGGCTTTCTCTTTGTCCCCTCGGATGAATAATTACACCGTCTACCTCACCATCCTCCAAAGGAAAACCGGCTTTATCCAAGACAATACAGCGGACAAAAACATTTTCTCCGGACTTTGGCCTCTCCGGATCGGGGATCAAACGAATGCCTTCTTTTTCTGCCAAATATCTCCCGTGGGCCATCCAACGTACGACTTGGCTCCAGAAACGGTAGTGGTATTTGTCTTCGACTCCCCGTCTCCATCGCCACGCTCCGTCACTGCCGAGAAAGAGAGTTTTTCCGGCTCCGGCATAGCGGATGGCCAGGGTGGGCATACGTCCCCAGTCGTTACGGAAATTGGAATGAACGGCCAACACCTCGGAGCCTGGTCTACTTTTACTTACTATGGCAGACCAATGAAAACCGGGAAGTCTATCCCAAAATTGCCGGTCCGGTTCTCCAGCTCCTCGGAGGTTGGTTAGCCAGTGATCTTTGCCGCGTGCCGTCAGCTCCAACTTCGATTGGTTCGAGGTTCCGAGACCAGTGGGTTTTTGAGGGTCGTACACGATGGGCAAAAGATCGGATATCGGAGAATTAGTGAGGGTCAATTGCCTTCCTCTGCGCCCAGGAAGGAAAACCAATCCGGAAGCTTGTAGACGAATGAGTTCGTCCAGGTTTTGACATTGTTCCTCGCTAAGTTCGTTTTCACCCAGTCCCACATCGCCGAGAAAAACGACATCGAATGAAGCGAGTTCATCTTTGGTGTTCGGGAAACCGGGGAGATATCCCTTTCCTTCTCCCGGGGCAATACCGGGATGAAAAAGAACGCATTTCATGTCAATCCCTGGATCTCTGTCCAGAGCGTTGCGTAAAAAACGATATTCCCAACGGGGGAAAGAATCTACGATAAGAGCTTTGATTATCTTGTTTTCAACCCGAGTGGAAAGTATCCTTTCGTTATTTCCCGGTAAGCTTTCACCTTGTACCTCTTGCACTGAGACTTTTAGCTCATAATTTCCTTCGTTTGGAGGCATCCACGAAATGCTCCCGGCGGTGTCTTCGGAAGCACGGATTAGCAAGGGTTTCTGAGTTACCAGTTTGTCGTTTGCGAACAGCCTGAGGATTGTTTCACGTCGATTTTCGAAGGTGTTGCTGACTCGATAATTAATGGTAATTTTTTCATCCTGCAAGGCAAAGGAGGGGGCAAATGCATCATCAAGTGAAAGATCGGGTAGCGGTTTGGGAGCACCGATTTGTATACTGTATACCGGAACTGAAGCCGCCCGGCATTTTCCGGCCAACGAAAGAATGGAGGGCCCGGTATTTGAGTCTCCATCCGAAAGAAAAAGAATCGCCTTAAGGTGATCACCGTCTTCTAAGGATTCTTCAAGTGCGAGGGCGAGATCAGTAGCACCGGTACCTTCTCCGGATGAAAATGGGGTTAGGGTTACGGTTGCGTTCTGCTCGAGACTTTTTCTCCATTTCGAATCAATGGCTTTGCGTGCCCATTCAATCCGCGAGCCAATGGAACCGTTTGAGTCTATGGTGTCGAGGGTACTCATACTTTCCGATACATCGAGCAGGCAGATGATTTCAGGAGGGTCCTGCTTTTCCTGTTTATTCACTTTTTCAGGGTTGAACAGGGTAATTAGGATCAGGGCCACGATCAAGAAACGAAAGATTTCAAGAGCCAGAATACTTTTCTTTTTTCCAGAACGATTCCAAGTACGCCAAGACAGAAATATGCTGAGAGACAAGACAAATAGAACGAGCAAAAGGTCGAACCAATCCCAAGTAAGTCGCCAGTCCAAAAATTCAAGCATTGATCGAAATGGCCTTATTTTCACGGGCCAATGCCGGTTGACCTAACAATGCCTCCCCCAAAAGCAGGATGAGGCAAAGGGTCAGAAAAAAGGACCAGGCTTCCGACCGGTCATTTAAAGCGGAGGAAGACTCGTCATCTAACAGGCGGGGGGGAATATTCGGGAGTTTCTCGAGGATTTGTTCTACTGTCAGGAATAAGGTGTCATTTTCGCTCTTGGGACGGTTGATCGCAGTGAGCCTTCCATTAACCCTGTAGATTCCCGCATGGAGATAGGGAACCTTGTCTTTTGCATCTCCAATCGGTTCAAATAAAATAGATTCTTTAGATTCCTTCTCTCCGCAGAACCACGATTGGATAAAGGAGTTGGAGGAGGAGGACTCCTCGATCAGTCGCTGTAGGGCAGGGACGAGGACATAGCCATCGGACATACTCGACCAACTATCTAGAGGAAGGGTTGAAAAGAAATAGACAATCCCTTTCCCGAGAGTCAGACAGGAGAGGAAAGGCTTGCCATCGGAATAGTAGGCCAGGGTCTCTCCTTGTTGGGGAGTTCTGCGTCTTTTGATTGCAAGGCGGTCGAGGGGTAGCCGGTTGCCGTCCGATGAATTGGTAAGGAGTCCAGAATCTTCCCTCCAGTTGCTGACTTGAAAAATTTCATCTTCCAACTTTTCCTCCAGGGAATTCCAGGAAAGTAATTTGGAACCATCCGAACTTGTTACCTCGGGTGGAAAAAGAACAAGGCTTCCTCCCTTGATGACAAATTCCTCGAGTACTGTCTCCACCTTCGAATTGATTTCCCCCTGATGAATGAGAATCTTTCTGGAAAGTAAGTCCTTCTCTCCGAAACCGCTTAAGGGGAGAGGATCAGGGAGTTCACCTTGTTCGGTTTGAGATGCCGAACGAAGAATTAGGCTGGTTCTTGGATTGGAAGCCCGTACCGCAACCCGCGGTGGTTCGGTAGAGCCATAGGTGAGATAGCAGATGTTGTCAGATTGGCAAAAATCGTCTGGACTGAGGATTGAAATCCATCCTTCCTCCGGTTCATTTTTAAGGTCAAAGGTAGGGCGCCACAGTACGCTTTGGGATACCAATTCAACTTCCAGTAGATCGGATTTACCATTCATTCGGGTAGTCAATCGAACTTCCTCTTTTCCTCGTCCTTTTTTCCGCAAGTTCAAGACTGGTTCAACCTTGTTGGGCATTCGATTAACTTGATCTACTGTCACACTGAAGTTGTAGGGTGGTGGGTCTGCCATGTTCAGAAAAGTCAGTTTCCAAAAATCCTTCTTTTCAGAAAGTGTCCGATTTATTTTTCTCATGATATCGGCATTCCGCTCAAGCTCCCAGTTACTGCTTTGCATGTCGGAGACTACGAGAATCTCGGCTGTTCCAACTCCTGATTCCTTTAACCAATCCAAGGTCTTCGAGAGGGTACCGGGCAGATCGGCCGCTGTATCGGTCGGTCCAAAAAACCGCTGGAGGGCTTCGTCTTTGAAGGAATCAGCACGATCAATAAAAAAAGGTTCCTCCAGTGCGGAGTCGAGAACCACAAGGCGGCTTTCTGTCCATGGTCTTGCGAAGGATTGAAAGGCTTCGAGTGCTTTCTGTCTTTTGGTCAGGGAATCTTTATCCGTAGTTGTTTCCATACTCGCGGATCTGTCGAGAACTAGGACAAGTACTTCCGGGCTGCCATTGGAAAGGGAGAAAAGGGAGTCACCTCCCGTCATAGGTCGAGCGATCATGAAAGCGAGGGCTGCTAAGGCCAGTACTCTTACAAGAAGGATGAGCCATCTTTTCAGTTTCGATAGACGCGAAGAACTCTTTCGGGCTTGGAAAAGGAAGCGGGTGGCTGCCCAAGGCACGGTTCGGTGTCTGAGAAGATTCAGGAGATGAATGATTATCGGGGCGAAAGCCAATAAGAGCCCAAGGAGGGCAATTGGTTGAAGGAAAGTCATGCTGTCTTGCCACTAATACGGTGGGCCGAAAAATTATCAATTACTGTAACCATTGGACTGTCCGTGTGAACTTGGTGATAGCGGGCCTGAGATTCCAGGCAACCCTTTTCAAGTTGATCGACATGAGCGTTTAAACGGGCGAGATATTCCTCCCGGATAACAGTCGGTTCGGTAATAAGGGAACCTCCTCCCTCCATGTCCACAAACCGGGTGGGTCGGTCAAAGGTAAAGTTAAGTTCCTGGGGATCGAATACATGAAAGAGCACTACCTCGTGCTTGCGGTCTCGAAGATGGAGGACAGCATCGATAATTTCTTCTGGTTCATCAAGCATATCGGAAACCACGAAGATCGTGGCACGCATCCGTACGGTCTCGGCAATCTCATGAAGTGATGCAGCCAGGCGAGTTTCGCCTTTTGGTTTGAGGGGACCAATAATTTCCAGGATTTCCTGAATTTGAGAAGGGTTTCTTTTGGCGGGTAAAACCTGGGTTTTTCGGTCTCGGATAGTGTGTAGTCCCACCGCATCTCCCTGACCGACATAAAGGTATGCGAGTGTGCTTAGCAGTTTTTTTGAAAATTCAAATTTGCTTATGCTATCCCCGAAATTCATCGAACCGCTGCAGTCGAGAGCAAAGTGAGCTCTCAGGTTTGTTTCGGCTTCGTACTCCTTGAGATAATAACGATCGGTCCTGGCAAACACCCGCCAGTCCATCCTTTTTGGATCCTCTCCCTCGGTGTACTCCCGATACTCTGCAAATTCTACGCTGGATCCTTTATGGGGACTTCGATGGTGTCCGGATATACTTCCCTCCATGGAGAAGGGCGTAAGTAGTGGTTCTCCGGAAATTCGGGAGAGAGAATCTTGATCGACGTAATGAGAGTAGCTCTTTTTGCGTCTTCCCATCCTTTATCTTTGTTCTTTTCTTGCGTCTTCGATTAATCGGGCCACTACTTCTGTACTGTTCATACCTTCGGAACGGGCATGGAAATTAGTAAGAATCCGGTGAGAAAGAACGGGGTTGGCCACTTTTTCGACATCCTCCATGGAGGTCATATAATTGCCCTCGAGGACGGCCCGTGCCTTTGCTCCCTTTACTAGATACTGAACGGCTCGTGGTCCGGCACCCCATTGAACCAACTTCTTTAACCAGGCTGGAGATTCATCGGAGTTGGGTCTCGTTCTGCGAACCAAGTCGACTGCCAGTTCGTGGACATGATCGGGTACGGGGACGCGCTCAACAAGTTGCTGGAATTCCTTGAGTTTCTTACCAGAAATGATCTTCTTAAGCTTGGGTAGGGACCCAATAGTGGTGTGCTTGGCGATTGCTATTTCTTCATTTCTAGTCGGGTAATCCATTTGAATAAGAAACATGAAACGGTCCAATTGGGCTTCGGGAAGTGGGTATGTTCCTTCTTGTTCGATTGGGTTTTGGGTGGCGAGAACGAAGAAGGGTTCTTGGAGTTGATGATTGGTTCCCGCAACGGTAACTCTTTTCTCCTGCATTGCCTCCAGTAACGCAGACTGAGTCTTGGGGGGCGTTCTGTTAATCTCGTCCGCGAGGATTACATTGGCAAAAATGGGACCCTTGATGAAAGCAAATTCCCTTCCTTCTCCCTCTTTTTTATTTTGTAGAATCTCGGTGCCGGTAACATCAGAGGGCATAAGGTCGGGAGTAAATTGAATCCGTCCAAAAGATAATGAAGTTACCTGGGCAATGGAATTAACGAGAAGGGTTTTGGCTAAACCGGGCACTCCCATAAGAAGTGAATGTCCCTTGGAAAGCATGCAAAGAAAGATCCGTTCAATAGCATCTTCTTGCCCGATAATGACTTTACCAAGCTCGTTTTTGATTGCAGAGAAAGTATCTTTTAGGTCGCTGATTGATTGAACATCATTTTCAGAAAGTACCTCAGTTTTTTTATTGGGTGGAGTTTTGCTTACCATAGATTTGTTTTTTTCATGTGTCTAATTGAAGATTAATTCTCTGGGTCAAAAGTAATGACAATATTTGATTATTTGTAGATTTGTATGATTTGGATTCAAATTATTAAAACTATGATCTAAAAGCTATTCGATTCAATAGGTATTGATCAACAGGAATGGTCAGTTTTACATAGATAAATTTCTTTTGTTAAAAATGATAAATGTATCGTAATTGGGAATCAATATATGAGAATGAACTCGTTCAATTTGCCGTGTAACCTACAAAATTCATATTGATTTGGGCCGCCCGTGTTCGATCTTTGCAATGATAGTCTAGTCAGAACGACAAAATACCTTAAAATTTTCGAATGTAAGCATTCAATATAAAACCAACCTGTTTTCAATAAAAGGATTGATCCTAATGACAACTTTTAGAAATGTTTGAGTAAGACCAATGATGAATACTTTTTCGTCAATGAGGCTAAATTAAACAACTCAATAAAATGATAACAGTTCAAAGGAAGTACAAAGTAATTAAAGCATCTTCGGCAAAAGAATTAAGTGAGGTTGTAAATGATAGTATTCAAAAGGAATATAAAGATACCGAAGGATTTATTTTCAGATCATCGGCTCGTTGGCAATGCCTAGGGGGACCAATCAAAGAAGAAGGTCTTTGGTACCAAGCGGTTGTCTTTATTCAAGAAGAGGAAGAATAAATTTCTACAGAATACATACGGATAAACTACACTCTTGATCAAGGTACCTGCTACTAAGTGAGCCAATTTCGATATTCTCTTTCCATATTCTAACTCCTATTGAAGATAACTTGGTTACTTTAGGTGGTTTTTGCCCCGCAGTGCTAAGTTATTCCGCTCTTATTAAATTGGTATTATCTCCATATAGCCTAATTGGTATACTATTCTATTAAATCTTAATGTACCTGACATTGAAGTAGTTTTAATACTAAAAAAACTAAAAAGATAACTTTTCCTTTTGATCTAGCTAGGTTTTTCATTCATGTTAAATGTAAGCACGGATTAATTGGGCGATACGCTCAATTATAAAATTGGCCGTCGACTTGGGCAAGGTCGACGGCTTTTTTTGGTTCATTGCCTGCCCCTTGATTCATCCTACGGCTTCAGTCAGCCCATCTAAGCTTAAAAATTTTACAACTAAGGTTGAATGTTTGTTACTTTAATTCTAGATACATTAGGAATGAAACAATTATTAAAATGTATTCTTATACCCTGTATTGCATTGTGTGGAACTTACTTTCATGTAGCGGGGCAATCTTCTCCACCTGCTCTTTCGCCTTCCATAAGGCCAAGCTTACCAATGAATATTCCCCCTCCGCCCAGCTTTGCTTCTCTTTCAAGTAAGAGTGGAAAATACCAGATTGTAAGTGCTGAGTATTATTCTGAAGATGCGAAACCATTTTTATATAAACGGCTGGTCAAGTTCGATACCACAACTGGAGAAGCTTGGGTTTTGGCCTCTAAAATTGGATCGAACGGTGAGCAGAGAAAATGGGTACCGTTAGAAACCCAAAAACCTGCCTCTCGATAGGAGTAAATTTTTTAATTCTAATTAGTTTTAATAGAATCTAATTTCTTTTTTAATTGTTGAAACTTGAGATCCATCGCTTCCGTTTTTTTAAGAAGTTTTTTATTTTGGAGCCCAAAGTGTCCAATTAGAAGGAGGATACCAAAGCCAATCAGTGCAATTCGACCAAATTGTATATCCCCCCAACTTTTATTCCAGGCAACATAAAATGCGGCTGTACCCATAATACCAAGTGACAGGATCAAGCCTATATTCCATATAACTCGCCCTAATCCTTTGGGTCTTTCTCTCCCTAATACCTTTTTACTGTTAATCAACAAAAAGAAACTGAGATACGCTACAGGTATTAGAGTAAATCCGAGGATTGATGTCGGAACCGCGAGCCAAAAAGCAGCGTCGCTCCAAACAAAGGGACCTAGTACTCCGATCCCGGCAATGTATGCTCCTCCTAAAAATACAGGTCCCTTATGAGGTTTTCCTAATACTTCGCAGATCGCATGACCATTGATTGTCATTAGAATAATAATAGTGGACAGAGCCATACCGACTACTCCGATTCCAAAAATAATTTGGGACAAGGTATCATTTGCCGTTAATGATTTCAGGGATTCAGCCAAGTCACGGGCATCTCGTTTTACGAGCATCGCAGCAATTTGCTTGTCGGATTCTGGGATGGTTGAGCCCAGTTCCTTTTTTTGAACAGGAGCTAAGCTTGCAAATTTTTCTTCGCCTAATTCTAGTTCGAGCCTTTCGGTAATAAATGCATTATATCCCTTGGCCAAATTAGAGCGCAGTACTCTGTTTTCATAATCTTCGTAGGCAGACTCTGGTTTTCCGTTAAACTGTGTGCCGGCTGCAATCACAACGCAGGAGGTTGCTACCACATAGGGAATAAGAAGGGCAGTCCATAAATCAAATTTAGCAAGGCCTCTATGTTCTCTTCCCCATTTTCGGCTAAGAAGAACAAAGGGCATAAAGAATGTCATGTTGATTCCTACTGCAGTTGCAGCTGCTGCAATCATCACATCTTTTTGTAAATTTATGATTTTATTTTCCCAAAAGGAACGAAATTCGCCAGTCCCTTCTAGAAAAGGAGAGTAGACTTCCGCAGGTTCATAAAAAAGCGAGAAGTTTGGAATAAAGCCCGCCGCAATTTCGTTCCAAGGTAATTCGCCTGCGACACCCATGCTGATTACTACTCCAAAAAAGGAAAGAACCACGAGTGCAACCATGATTTTAAGAATTAAATCAAAGAGTTTAACTCCTTTGCTTCCTCGATCGTAAGCCCAGATGATTATGCATGCCGTGATGAGGATGGATAAAACTACGAGCACTTTCCCTCCTGTGTTATCAAGAATAGGGAAGAGGTTTTGCGTCACTGCTGCAGTTCCCAATGAAAATTGCGGTAAACACCAGACAATATTTGCCAGGATGGTTGCGATTGCCCACCCCCAACCTAGTACAGGGTTGATTTCGTTATTAATCGAAACAAATGGGCTTTGTCCGGTTGAAAGGGTTACATGACTAATCGCACACAGCATGATGATACCCAATATAATCGCGATAGGCTGGAGCCATAGCAGTGAGTATCCAGCTAAAACTCCCAAGAATAAACTGGATGCAAGTGATCCACCTCCAAGTGTTATTGCACTTTGGAGCCATCCTGGCCCGGAAAGTTTAGTATATGTTGCTAGGCACGAGTAAAGCCCTTTGGCTTCAGCATCTTTAAGTAATTTTTTCTCTTGTTCGATCGACATACCCTTGGTATCTCGTTCCTGGACTAAATTGTCAAGAAGTCAATAATGGGCAAATAACTTAAAAAAACTGAAAGTATCGGTTATTTGACTGTCATAGTACCCCGCATCATCGCGAAGTGACCGGGGAAAGTACAAACATACTCATATGCACCTTTTTCTTTGGGAGCAGTGAAAGAAACTACATCTTGTTCACCGGGGCCTAATAATTTTGTGCTGGCAATCACATCACCTTTGAGAGAATCGGGAAGGGGATTTACTGCGTTCGCACCAGCACCCAATGCTTTTTGACCAAAAGCAATTGCGGAAACACCTTTTTTGAGGAGTACCAAGTTGTGTCCCATCGCAATTTTCGGAAGTTGACCCGAATTTTTAAAAATAATTTTTACTTTTTCCCCTGCGGTAACATTAAAATTTTTGACATCAAATTGCATGGTGTCATTTCCTGAAATAGTAATTTCCTTCTCCGCTTTTTTCTCGGCAAATGCGAAACCGAAGGCGTGAAAGAATAGGAGAGTTGATAGGAACAATCTTTTCATAAAAGTTTATATATACAGCAACTCCTTACTATGCAAGTTGGGAGAGTGAAATTAGTTAGGATTAACTCAATAATCGCTATACCTTTGTGGTAGGCATGTAGCGATAATAGACTTCGAGCATTAGGATTGCCATGGTTGTACGGTAAATCTCAGTATCTCCATGAAAGTGGGCTCCATGTTTCCAATGACCGTCGTCCGCTTGGTTCGAGCAAACGGTTTTCTGAAAATCTTTGTTCCAGGCTTTCCAAAATTTGGAACCTCCTGATATTCCGGTTGCCTGAAAGCAAGCCTGTGCATGGTAGTACCAACCGTAAACATTAATGCTACTCCAATCTTTTTTAATTGCTTCATTTTGGACAATCCATTCAAGCCCTTTTTTGGCTTCTTCTGACTTCGCATTTTTCCAAATTTGAAGCGAGAGGATACCAGTTCCGGTGAGACTCGATTTACCTGTTTTGCCTCTTTGATAGGCAAATCTACCTGTTTTATCCTGACATTCCTTAACATATTTGATTGCCTTATCCATTGCCTCATCTAATCCGCTAATTTCAATTCCGGTATAAGCAGCCGCTTTGAGAGCTTGGATATTCCACCCCGCTACAGATAAATCTGTGTGAGCCGCTGGGCCTTTTCCGTAGCTGTAAGCCCAACCCCCATTTTCATTTTGTCCTTTGATGATATGTATGGTCGCTCTCTTCGCAAACTCTTCGAGTCTCTTGATCTTAGTCATGGTGTAAGCTTCGCACAGAGCATAAGTGCGGATTGGATGAGAATAAGACCCCCTTTGATCAATCTTGGGTTCGGGGGTGGTGGAGGTGATGAACTTGATTGCTTTTTGAACGGTTTCCCCATAATCGGGAGAATCCTGCAACTCGCAGTGTCCGAGGTAGCATAATAAAGCCATTCCGGTCATCGCATTTTTATCTGAAGGTTTTGGGTTTCCTTTCTCATCCTTATCTTTTCCTCCCCATGACCCTTCGGGGTCTTGAGTTGTTTGCAACCATTTTAGACCTTTCACAATAGCCGTTTCGGTCATTGTTTTCCCGCCTCCCGATTTTAATCGAGCGATTCGTTTCTTGGGGTCACAACGTTGTTGCATCGTTTTGGGCAAAGCTAATCCAATACCCGCCATCGCTTTTGTCATTTTATCGTTATTCATGCCTGCGGCGGACATCGTGGGGGCAGCGGCTTCAACCACTGGGGCTAAATCCTTTACATCCAATTCATTAAAGTCGGGTAGTGTAATGTCAGAAATGGCGGTGGTTCGAAAAGTTTGCTGGGTAGTGGGTTGTGCTTTTTTCTGTCTTTGCATCAGTTTGACCACTTTTTGTTTTTCCTGTTTTTGTGCGGCCGGTGCTGTACCTCCGTCGGAAAAGTCGGAACTCCCTTCCCCGCTCAGTGCGAGTCCCATCATCATTCCCCAAATGGATGACATTATAATGGTCAGCATAAGCAAAGAAACAAGGAGGCTATTGAGTAAGCGATACTCGCGCATGTACTTACTAAAAGCACCTTCGAGGGGAGGTGCAACCGTAACGGATTGATGATCCTCTAAATAATCTTCTTGGGGAGTTTGGTATTCTTCGGGGTAAACTTCTTCTTGGTCCATGAAACCAAGTAATCAAAACCGTAATTAGTTTACAATAAGAATTTAAACTTTCGTCGTGGGCATGTACCGATAGTAAACTTCAAGCATCAAAATAGCCATGGTTGTTCGGTATACATCCGAGTCACCATGAAAATGGTTACCATGGGGCCAATGTCCGTCTGCTGCTTGGTTGGAAGTAACTGTTTTTTGAAAATCCTTATTCCACGCTTTCCAGAATTTGGAACCTCCTGATACGCCGGTTGCTTGGAAACAGGCTTGTGCGTTGTAATACCAGCCATACACATCGACCTTACTCCATTCTGTAATCACCGCTTCATTCTGTACAATCCATTCAAGACCTTTTTCGGCTTCTTCTGACTTGGCATTTTTCCATATTTGCAGGGAAAGGACTCCCGTTCCGGTAAGACTGGCTTTTCCTCCCTTTCCTCTTTGATAAGCAAACTTACCCGCCTTGTCCTGGCATTCTTTGACATATTTAATCGCTTTATCCATCGCCTCATCTAATCCACTGATTTCAATTCCGGTGTATGCCGCTGCTTTGAGTGCTTGGATATTCCATCCCGCAACAGATAAATCTGTGTGAGCCGCTGGGCCTTTTCCGTATGCATAGGCCCACCCACCATTTTCATTTTGTCCCTTAATTACAAGTTCGGCAGCCCGTTTTGCATAAATTTCCAATTTTTTAATCTTGGTCATCGTGTAAGCTTCGCACAGAGCATAGGTACGAATAGGGTGCGAATAGGAACCACGGTTTCCTGCTCCCACGGGTTCGTCGGGAGGCATGGAGGTAATATATTTTATCGCCTTTTGTACGGTGGGGCCAAAGTCGGGGGAATCTTGAAGCTCACAATGACCGAGGTAACAAAGAAGAGCCATTCCTGTCATTGCTTTTTTGTGATGAGCGTCCGCCTTGATGGGCTTTCCTGCTTCATCTTTATCTTTTGCTCCCCAAGAACCATCTTCGCTCTGTGTTGCCTTAAGCCAGTTGAGGCCTTTGACAATTGCGGTTTCCGTCATTGTTTTCCCGCCCCCCGATTTTAATCGGGCGATTCGTTTCTTGGGGTCACAACGTTGTTGCATCGTTTTGGGCAAAGCCAATCCAATACCCGCCATCGCTTTTGTCATTTTATCGTTATTCATGCCTGCGGCGGACATCGTGGGGGCAGCGGCTTCAACCACTGGGGCTAAATCCTTTACATCCAATTCATTAAAGTCGGGTAGTGTAATGTCAGAAATGGCGGTGGTTCGAAAAGTTTGCTGGGTAGTGGGTTGTGCTTTTTTCTGTCTTTGCATCAGTTTGACCACTTTTTGTTTTTCCTGTTTTTGTGCGGCAGGAGCCGTACCTCCGTCGGAAAAATCGGAATTCCCTTCCCCACTGAGTGCGAGTCCCATCATCATCCCCCAAATGGAAGACATTATAATGGTCAGCATAAGTAAAGAAACGAGGAGGCTATTGAGTAGTCGATACTCGCGCATGTACTTGCTAAAAGCTCCTTCAAGGGGAGGTGCAACCGAAACAGTTTGTTGTTCCTCGAGATACTCTTCTTGAGGGATTTGGTTTTCTTCGGGGTAAACTTCTTCTTGGTCCATAATTGTAAAAATATATAAAAAAGAGTATTTTCAACATGAAACATGAATGGGATAAGGTCAAGTATGCAGGAATATTTATTTCTATTAAATTCTTTCCTTTTGAACCGAGCACACTTAAATTATGTTGTTAGCAAGATGGTAACACTTTTTTCAAACTTTAGTTTTGGTAGAAATTTTTTAATTACTATTTTATTTTTTACAGTGGCTTCTTCGAATTCATTAATTGCGGAGGATAATGCCAGTAATTTACCGTCGATCAAAAAAGTAAAAGAGGGAATTTATGATTTCGGCGGGATTATAATTGATCGTAAATCCAATTCCGTTTCAATTCCTGCAATTTCAAATCAAGTCAATGGACTGGTAGAGTATGGGGTGGTTCATGAAGATGGAAAGATTCATGAATCCCTCTTTCGTACTTCAGTAAGACCGCAAATTTTTCACACCTCGCTCTTGCTTCTCAAGTTCAAGCCCGTCGAAGGCTTCTTTCAGAATTTATGGAGTGATGATCCAAAATCCATCGATTATTCTGAGAATTGCTTTGAAATTTTAGTTTCGTGGGAAATAAACGGAACAAATTATGAAAAAGAAATTGAGAAATTATCGATTAACCAGAATAGAAATGGACCGATAGAAAAGAAATCATTTATTTTTACCGGTTCCAAAATGATAGAAGGAACTTTTTTGGCGGAATCTTCGGGTTCTATTCTTGCGATCTACGCCGATGAAAGTGCCGTTATGAATAACAGTGACTACGATAGCTCGAATGACGATGTATGGATCGCAAATAAGCAAGAGATGCCTCCTTTGGAATTGCCTGTTTTGATTCGCTTCCACTTGCCTCAATAAAGGTTTTGAGTTATTTTTAGAAGATAAATTATGAATACAATAAAAGGTTTTTTTCGAGTAAGTTTATTTTTCTTTGCCTGCGGGTTTACTCCTTTACTTGCCGATCAATCTACCTCGATAAAATTAGAGATTGAGCGGGCCATTGGAAAGGGAGTGAAGTGGCTTAACCAGGAACAAAACGGGAGTTCAGGTCATTGGGGAGAAGCAGATTACCCTGCTTTAACTGCTCTCGCACTTCGTGCAACTATGGGGCATCCAGATGAGTTGGTTGTGGCCCAATATTCTGCCAATCAAATGAAAGGCTTTTCATTTTTACTCTCAAAGGTTCAATCCGATGGAGGAATATACGGAAAGGGCTTGGCTTGTTATAATACCTCCATTTGCATGATGGCATTATTACAGTCTAAGAATCCCGAATATGAGAAAATTATTCAAACCGCGAGGCGTTTTCTTATCAATCAACAATCAGATTTTGATCAAAAAGGGGTGGAGGATAATACATTCGATGGAGGAGTAGGGTACGGATCCCGTTGGGCACATTCCGATCTTTCCAATACCCATCTGGCGATGGAAGCTCTTTTTTATGCCAAAAAATCACTCCAACCTAAAGAGGGTGAGAATCTCGACTTAGATTGGGATGCCGCGATTTCTTTTGTGAGTAAATGTCAAAACTTATCCGCTACGAATAAAGAAAAATGGGTGAGCGAACATGCTGAAGATAAAGGGGGGTTCGTTTATTTCCCAGGAAGCAGTATGGCAGGGGAAAGAGAGGGGGAGAATGGTTCAGTAGCATTACGCTCTTATGGCAGCATGAGTTACGCGGGATTGCTTAGCTTTATTTACGCCGAAATGGACACTTCTGATCCTCGCTTACAAGCGGTTCGGAAATGGTTGGAGGAAAATTACGATATAACAGAAAACCCTGGGATGGGGCAGCAAGGTTTATATTATTATTACCATACAATGGCGAAAGCTCTTTCTTTGAGCGGAGTCGAGACTGTGTTAGATAAGGAAGGAAAAAAGAAAGATTGGCGAAAAGAATTGGCTTTAGAGTTATTGAATAAACAGAATCCTGCTGGATACTGGTTGAATGAAAATGGAAGATGGTGGGAAAGAGACCCAATTTTGGTTTCCTCCTATGCATTACTTGCTTTGGAAAGAGTTTATTACAGCCTCTAATTACTCCCCTTCTTCTGTTATTACACTCATTGTACGATGAAAGCTTGGTTTTTTTTACTTTGTTTTTTATTAGAACTAATTCCTTTGCTTGGGGGCGTTAAAGACCTTCCTCAATTTGCAAAATTGGATACGGATTTTGTTTATTTTAGTTTAAAAAAAGAGGATTCTCGCGAAGTTGTTATGAAAAAGCTTCGAGAGGGAGGCTTTTTACAAATTTACGAGGAACGGGATAAGGAATTGGTTAAATGCACACTTCGATTGAATAATTTCCGATATTCACTCGCGGCAAAATTAAAAAAAGATAAGCTCAAGTGTTGTTTGATTGAAGGGCAGAAAGGTTGGCAATTTTCATTTTATGAAGATGTGGTTCAGCCTCAATGGGAAAACCTCAGGGAAATGGTAATAAAAACATACGGAGTAAAGAGAGAACATCGAGATTTCCCCAATTTGAATGATGTTCCCCTAAATGACGAAGGAGGTTATCTGACTGACACATGGGATCTGAGTGATCGTTTAATCATACTGACAATTCAACTTTTTGAAGTGAAGGACTGTTGCACTAATCAAATGGTGGAGTATTCTTGCTGCACCCTGCTCATACAGCCCAAATAAAACACAAACGAATGGGAATTTTTTCAAAATTTAAAAAAGGGTTTAAAAAAGGGGCTTCTCTTATACATGGTGCTTTTGATACCCTTTCAGGGAAGGGTAGAGTCGATGAAGATAGCTTGCTTGAAATTGAAGAGGCATTTTATGGGAGTGATTTTGGGGTCGAGACAACAGAAGAGATTTTAGACTCTATCCGAGAAGCTCATCGAACTGACAGAGAACTCAGAGCAGAAGGAGTCGGGGAGATTGCCCGTAAGGTTTTGCGTACCACTTTGGAGGGGGCAGAGGGGGTTGATAATTTAGGCAACTCGGTCAACAAACCTGAGGTTCTTTGTTTAATTGGAGTCAATGGTTCCGGTAAAACTACCACTTGCGCAAAATTGGGCTATCAATTAAAGACGGCAGGGAGGAAGGTAATTCTCGGAGCCTGTGATACTTTTCGTGCTGCTGCGACCGAGCAATTAAAGGCATGGGCAGACCGTTTGGAGTTAGAGGTTGTTTCCGGTCATCATGGTGCAGACTCTGCCGCGGTTGCATTTGATGCTTATTCTGCAGGCGAATCTCGTGGGTATGACTTAGTTATTATTGATACCGCTGGCCGGCTTCATGTGAAAGAAGGCTTAATGGATGAATTAGCCAAGATGAAGAGAGTGCTTGGAAAACGAAATGAGCAGGCACCCCATCATTCTTGGTTGGTTGTGGATGGATCAACGGGAATAAATGGAATTGAACAAGCCCGTGTCTTTAATGAAAAATTTGGTATTACTGGTTTAGTAGTAACTAAGCTAGATGGATCTTCAAAAGGGGGGGCATTAGTGGCAATTTACCGAGAGCTTAAAATTCCAATATTTTATGTTGGACTGGGTGAGTCTGCCGATGATTTGCAACCCTTTTCAATAGAGCAGTATTTAGATTCCATCTTACCTGATGTAAAAATGGAATCCGTCAATTAATCTTTCCTTTGATTAGAATAACAAAGCAATAATGAGTGAAAATGTACTCAAGACTTTAAATGTAGGGCTTGGTGAACGGTCCTACCCGATTTATATTGGTCGGGATTTAGGATCCTTGATTAACCAGGCATCCAGTAAATACTTGGGCCAAGGTAAAAAAGTGGTTTCAATAACGGATAGTGGATTAATAAAAAAAGCACCTTTATTTGCCAGCGAATTTCTTAATTCCGTTCCTCATTTAAATTTACCGAGTGGAGAAACGACCAAGTCAATCGAGCATTTGTCCAATATTTGGAATTTTCTTGCCGATCAAGGGATCGATCGATCGGGAATCCTGTTCGCACTTGGTGGTGGAGTAACTGGAGACCTTGCGGGGTTCGCCGCCGCTTCTTATTTGAGAGGAATTGATTTTTATCAAGTACCCTCTACCTTACTGGCAATGGTGGATAGTTCAGTCGGAGGGAAAACGGGGATCAATTTAAAAGCGGGTAAGAATTTAGTTGGAGCATTTCATCAACCCAAGGCTGTTTTTATTGACCTGGACTGTTTGAAGTCGTTACCAAATCGAGAATTTTCTGCTGGTATGGCGGAGGTTATTAAATATGGACTTCTTGGAAATAAGGAACTTTTTACTCGCCTTCTTTCCTTTTCCTCACCCCTTCACTCGGAATCAGAAGAACTGCCAGGAATTATAGAATCCTGTTGCTTGGACAAAGCCAGAATTGTTGAAGATGATGAACGTGAAACGGATGGAGCGCAGGGGGGGCGTGCACTGCTCAACCTTGGCCATACTTTTGCCCATGCAATCGAAGCAGTGTCGGGGTACGGGAAATATCTTCACGGGGAAGCGGTTTCCATTGGTTTAGTCTGTGCCCTTCGTTTATCGAGACGGAGAGATTATTGTACCAGTCAGGACGAGTCATCTTTGGAATCTCTACTTCAATCTTATCAATTACCAATTCAGCTTAATTCAAGCTTAGCAATTTCTGAGCTTATGAATGCGATGCAATCAGATAAAAAAGTATCGGCAGGGAAAATTCGTTTTGTTATGCTTAAAAAATTGGGTGATTCATTTGTTACTTCCGATATATCTGAAGCTGATGTAGTTGAAGTTTGGAAGTCGGTGGGGGCGACTTAACCTTTTTTATTTCAATGGATATTGAACACGACTTGATGGAAGCTTACTTCGAAAGTAATGGCTTTCTGGTTCGCCAAGCAGGTCGAGTGGAGTCCGTTACAGTACGAAAAAAACCGGAATCTGTAATGACTCTGGCTATTTTTAATCCTGCTGTTTCAGAAAATTCTGCCTCTCTTGGCCTTCGTTTATACACCGGTGACCTCATTAAAATTCGATCCGCGTTAGTTTCTTCAATTGGGTGGGGGAATTCAGAATTTGTAAATGGAATGCTTGATAATGATGGATTATTAGTAAAGTTTTTTAAAAAAGAGGTAAAAGAAAATAGGATTCAGTCTGCTTTTAATCCAGGCCCTGAACTTGCAGAAAGTGGAATGGGGGCATTTTCTCGTCTCTTGATTGTTCCAGCACTCCCTCGAAATGAAGCTAAATTAAGTGACGTTCTTACCATGCTCCAGGAAATTGGCGTGGATGGTGTGTTGACATTACGATCTATGCTTGAAAATTTACTTAGACAATCCGAACCGGGTAAGAGTTATCCGGGAAAACCATTTTTTCAGGTCTTAAAATTATTAAAAGCCTACGAACTTACTAAAGAACCGCAGCTTGAAATGTTTTAATAACTAATGACAAATTCTATTCATCCAACCTCCATTGTGGATCCTCTTGCAAAGCTTGGGGAAGGTTGCACGGTAGGCCCGTATGCAATTATTGAGGAAGGAGTAGAAATGGGAAGCAATTGTGAGATTGAAGCCCATGCCATTATCAAAAAGTGGACAATTTTAGGAAAAGAGATCAAGGTTGGCCATTTTGCAGTAATTGGTGGCGACCCCCAGCATCTAAGCTTTGATTCTTCAATCCAGTCTCACGTTCAGGTGGGAGATAATGTTCGGGTGGGAGAAGGAGTTACGATTCATCGTTCGATCTATGCAGGCGGAGTAACTCACATTGGGTCAAAATCATACTTAATGGGATATTCTCATATAGGACATGATGGAAATCTTGGTGAGGAGGTAATCTTAGCAAATGGAGCATTGATTGGAGGTCATGTATCCATTGGTGATCATACATTTATCGGCGGTGGTGCGGGTGTTCATCAATTTGTGCGAATTGGGCAGGGAGTAATGATTGGCGGATTGGCAGAGATTTCTAAGGATGTTCCTCCCCATCTTACTATTTCTGGGCGTAATTTAGCCTATGGCCTCAATTTAATTGGTATGAAAAGAAGACAGATTTCGAATGAAGATACAAAAGCCTTAAAGCATGCTTACCGATCGGTTTTATTGAAAAGGGGAAACCCATCACTTAGTGCCAAAAATTGCCTGGAGGACAGTGTTATTTCTTCCAGTACTCTGGCAAAAGAGTTTGTTGAATTCTTTTTACTGGAGGGGCGCGGCTTTGTGAAAAGCAAATCCCAGGCATAGCAATCTAAACATGTTGTACTTTATCTCTTCTCCTATTATAGATTAGTTATGCGATCTGCTTTGGAATTACCTTCAGGGGTGAGAGAAGGAAATGAAAAACTTGTAAAAGTATCTCCTTCCGCGTCCACAAAAATTTTTCAGTTAATTGAAAGGGAAGGGAAGGGCGACTATTTACGCATTCGAATCACAGGAGGAGGGTGTAATGGACTGTCCTATAAAATGAAGTTTATTGCGGAGTCTAAAGAAGGAGATATTTATGTGCTCAGTGAGGGAGTTCAACTATTAGTTGATTCCAAAACAGCGTTATACTTGAGGGGAACAACTTTAGAATACTCCGATAAAATGGTAGCCGGAGGGTTTAAATTTTCTAACCCTAATGCAAAAGCAAGTTGTAGTTGTGGTGAAAGCTTCAATCTTTAGTGAGTAAATGAAGAATAGGCTTGCTTAAAAGGGGTTAATCTTATCAATTTAAAACTTTATATTCTATTATCATTAATTTGTAACTCTTGACAATTCCTAATCGCAGCTAGCCCACATGGTTAAAAAACCAAGTGGAAAAAATAAAAAACGGTATCAAAACCGTGATTACATTCGAAAGAATGATAAGATTCGAGCAAGAGAGATTCGGGTCATTGGTCCTGATGGTGGAATGTTAGGCGTTATGCCCCCAGAGGAGGCACTTAAAATCGCCAAGTCTCACCATCTTGATTTAGTAGAAGTTGCCTCGAAGGCGATGCCTCCAGTTTGCCGAATCCTTGAATTTGGTAAATACAAATACGAATTAAGTAAGCAAAAGAGAAATAAAGAAAAAACTTCCAAGCGAGTGAAGGAAGCCAAGTTTAGACCAAGGATTGAAGAACACGACTACATTACAAAACTTCGTCGATCTGAAAAATTTCTTCACCAAGGAAACAAGCTTAAAATTACTTTGATGTTTCGTGGTAGAGAAATGGAACATAAAGACCTTGGGATGAACCTGGTCAAACAAGCGATAAAAGATTTAGTGGGGGTCGGTAAGGCGGATGATACCCCCAAGCTTAACGGCAGATTTATTATTGTGAGCTTGTCACCTCTTCCACAGCACCAAAGAGTACTGAAATACAACTCACTTGATGAGATTGATGGTGAGGACGAAGAAGATGATTCCAGCGAAGACTTTGAAGAAGAGGAGTCAGAAGAGACTTCAGATTCTGAAAAGTAGTCCACACCTTCCTGATTTACCCCCTCCAAAACAATGGATTGGAAATTCTTCCTGCTTGTGGCCAGCGGAGGAGCCATTGGTTCAGTTCTTCGTGGATTAATTTCCTATTTCTGTCGGTCATGGTTACCATGGCCAACCATACTGGTCAACGTACTGGGGGCTTTTTTAATTGGCATTTGTATCAAGCACTGGGAGCAAAACAGTGAAAGCGAACTGTTTCGTGCATTTTGGATTATTGGTTTGTGTGGAGGCTTTACCACATTTTCAACCTTTGGCCTTGATGCACTCAATTTTTTAAAGTCTGCCCAATGGGGGAACGCTTTTATTTATATTATATTAAATTTTTTGGGTACACTGTTGGCAATTTACTTAGGATTCCGTCTCTACTCCTGGGCTAGTTCTTAACGCTCTTGTCCCTTGCTTCAGGAGATTCTTTATGGCAGATTGGTAAGAGTGATTATTAGAACCATATGGATAGCTTTTTTGTGCAGCTCCTTGATTTATGGATCGGTTGCACCTAATCCATTTTTGAGACCTGGTTCAAACCGTAAACCTCCTCCCCCAGTGCAACCAGTGTTTAAACCCAAGAAAATTATCAGACCAAACTTTGCCCAGGAGGTTGAATTTAAAGGTTATTTTATTCTTAAAGGCCAAGTTTACTTTTCCCTCTTCAACAAAAAAGTGAATCATGGCGAATGGATTACCATTAATGAAAAAACCTACGAAGATTTTTTGGCTCAAGAATTTGATTTGGAGTCGGAAACGCTCACTATTAGTTACGAGGGTCAATCTTTTGAGTTGAAACTTATTCAGTCCGAAAAAAGTTCGGTGTCGCCTCCAATAAAAAAGAATTTGCCGAGTTTAAATAATCCTAGTCGTTTTACTAAAACCCCTACCGTTCCTCGTTACATGCCACCCAAACCAAAAAATACTCCTACAATACCGAGTTGGCTGGTTACTGATAACCGTAGTAATTCAAAAGGTATTACTCCCATTAGTAGTAGAAATAGTAGCTTCAATAGTAATAAACCTTTAGCACGAACTCTTCCTAGTTTACCGTATCCTGGATTTGTACCAAGAAGAACTCCTGTACCTAATTCTTCTCCGTCAACCTCCCTGTTATCTCCAAGTATCCCTTCGAAAAAAGGGGGGGCTAGTGAACAAATTTCTTCGACCCCTCCTGCGCAGAACGATTCAATGCAATCTAATCCAGGCGCTTCTTCCCCCGAGCAAGAAAACTCTAATGCAAATAATAAAATAGATTTGGGAAACTTACCACCACCACCACCTCCTCCTAATATACTTCCTCCGAGCCCTCCCCCTAACATACTTCCATCTCGTGAATGATAAATTAATATTGGTATTAATTTTTTTTTTAATAAGTATTGGGATAGTAGCGGTAAATGCTGAAAGGAAAATTGGTAAATTACACAATTTTAATTGGGAAGAATATTATAACCTAGGTTCTAATTTCGGCACATATTCAGTAGGGAAAAGTTATCC
>ENA-OWPI01000888-OWPI01000888.1-marine-metagenome-genome-assembly--contig:-NODE-888-length-36885-cov-9.096283_pt1 | contig 36885 bp, 32 predicted proteins | sample MGYA00238138_ERZ651775 | MGnify/ENA primary metagenome ERZ651775 (study PRJEB26906, sample SAMN06265043) | marine metagenome | isolation source: Helgoland LTER site | place: Germany:Helgoland, sampling...
AGGAACTCGCGGCCGTCGTCGCCGGTGCTCCACACCGAGGTGCATGACCGTGGTTCGATCGGGGCTCCCGACAGACGCTGGTTCCGGAAGTTCAGGGTCACACGCACCTCGCAGCCCTCCCAGTAGTCATCATCGACGGTTCCCTCGGCGGCGAAGGCCACGTTGGTGCCTGCGGCCGGGAAGAGCAGGGTCTCTGTCGTCAAGGCGCCACGGATGTCGACGACGGCTGGGAGCGGTTCGTAGTCGATGAACACGAGTTCGGCGGCGTCGACACCTTGGGCAGCGGTCTCGGAAACGACAATGGCCATCGGCTCACCGACGTAGCGCACCCGGTCCGACGCCAGCCACGTCCGCTTCATGTCGGCGTTCAGCGCAGGGAAGGCTGGCGGCTTCGCCTCGAGTCCCAGCGACTCGGCGGTGAACACAGCGAAGACGCCGGGCATCGCCTCGGCTTCGCTGGTGTCGATGCCGGTGATCAGGGCGTGAGCCATGGTCGAGCGGACAAAGGTGGCTTGTAGTGCTCCCTCGGGAATGAGGTCGTCGACGTAGTCGCCACCGGCGGTCAGCAGATCAGGATCTTCAGTGCGCAGGACGCGGGTTCCGAGAATGCTCATATGGCCACAGGTTACGTTGCCGCCGACCGTGAAGGTTTGACCAACCACGGCAGATTCACAGACTGCGTTCTGAAAGCCATTCGCCCATGATGGAGCTGACCATGTGGCAGGCTTGTGACATGGTGACCACCGTTCCGTCCGATCTCATTCCGGCACTCGACCTCAGCATGCTGCGCTCTGATGAGCCAGGCGCTGTCGAGCAACTTGGGCGTGAACTCAAGCGAGCGCTCGAGGACGTTGGCTTCTTCTTCATCACCAATCATGGGATTGCGTGGGAACTTGTCGAGCGGGTCTACGACAACGCTCGTGTTCTTCATGCATTGCCGGCCGAGCAACTTAACTCGATCATCATGGATGCTGATCATGGTGGGTATCTCACCTATGCGGCTGGAACTTCCTACGCGTCCGAAATCGCCGGAAAGGTTCGCACGCCCAACCTGAACGCAGCGTTCTTCGCCCATCGGGGCGGTTACCGGTCGGGGAATAGGTGGCCAGAACTCGAGGGGTTCCGCCCGCTCGTCGAGGACTATATGGATCGACTTGTTGACCTGGCTCGTGGAATGGTGCGGGTCCTTGCCTCATCCTTGGAGTTGTGTGATGACTACTTCGAGTCTCACTTCGATGACCCATCCTGCACGCTTCGGCTCTCGCATTACCCGGTTGTCGCGTACGGCGAGCACGACTGGGGTCTCGCACCCCATACCGATTCGACAATCTTCACGTTCTTGCCGTACAACGAGGTGCCAGGTCTGGAAATCCGACCTGCCGGGCACGAGTGGATTGTGCCACCACAACTCCCTTCGTCCTTTCTGGTGAACAGCGGAGACATGCTGAAGCGGTGGACAAACCAGCGCTTCCGCTCAACTGCGCACCGAGTGCGTAATCAAGCGAACGTTGATCGATACGCAATGCCGTTCTTCTTCGGGGCCCGAGACGATGCACTCATTGAGGCTCTGCCTACCTGCGTGAGCGAGGAGAACCCGCCTCGCCAGCGGCCTATCACCTACGGCGACTACCAGCGGTGGTTCCTGAACCGCAACTACGCGAAAGTGACCGGCGAGCAAGCAGAGGCCTCTGCGCCCTAAGACCCCTGCACCCTAAGAGGAGCCGAAGTTCGTGTCACCAACTGCGGGGCGGGAGGAGCCGTGCCGCCTGGAGGTTAGCGATCAGCCGAGCGAACATGTCCTCGGTATCGACGCAGTCGGTGAAGCCGGCGTGACGCGCCTTGATCGTTGAAACCAATGAGGGCGACCGCGCTGTGGTCTGGCCGTGGCCGAGGAGCATGTCGGCGTAGATGAATGACTGGCCGACAAAGGTGTTGAGTGAGGTTGGCGCCTGTAGGTCGAACCGGTCCACCAGTTTGTTCCATTCGGGCTCGCGGCCGGGCATCTCGGCTGCCAGTGACATCGGCACTGCGTCGCCTACTTGCATTCCGAAACTCTCGGCCAGCACTGGCCAGACATTCTGCAAGCAGTACACGTCGCCATTGGTCACGTTGAACGTCTCGTTAGCTGCGGCAGGGCTCGTCGCTGCCCATTCGAGCATCCGCGCCAGCAGATCGGCATCGACAGCTTCGCTGACCGGAGCGACACCACCTGGGAACTCAAGATCACGGCCCTGGGCACGGAGCAGCGCGGCGTAGACCCCGAGGGCGGGGAGCGCGTTCATGTTGCCGCCTTGCGCTTCGCCATAGATGACTTGAGGACGCAAGATCGTCAGTGCGAAGTCAGCAACAGATTGGCGGTCGCGAAGGAAGTCCTCTTGGAGCCAGTAGAAGTTCTCGTGCTGGTGGCGAGGGTTACGTTCACGTCCTGGCACCGTCATGGGTTCGATGTGGGCGCCATAGGCCTTGGTTCCCTGCAACAGGGAGATGTGCTTGAGTCCGCCATCCTCGGCGAGTGACCGGTAGAGGTTGGACAACATGGTGATATTGCGCTCCATCTGGTCTTGCTCTCGCCAACCGGGCATCAACCCTGGCTTTTCGAACAGGGCTGCATAGACCAGGTGCGTCACTCCGGCGAGCTGTTCTTGAACCGCAGCGATCGATGATGGCTCGGCCAGGTCGACGGCCAGGTGTTGGACAGCATCTGGCAGGCGGGCGGGTCGACGACGGGAAAGGCCGAGCACATCCCATCCTTGGGATGCGAACCGATGTGAGGCCGCAAATCCAACAACCCCTGACACGCCGGCGATCAGAACCCGCCCCGGTGCTGCTGTTTGCTCGGCAACCTTCATCGAATTCCACTCATCCTGCCAACACTAACCTTCGGCGACGATGTCATCGGGGGGCGACCACGACGGCTGCTTGCCGCAGGGCGGCGATAGCGGTCTCGTCGTAGCCAAGCTCGGTGAGGATCTCTGTGGTGTGCTGACCCAGCGTGGGCGCTTCTTTGTGGGTGACCTCGGGGGTGCTTTCGAACCGCCAAGCGGGGCGCGACGTTCTCACTCGGCCGATTGGTTCCACGTCGTGTTCGAGGATCGACTCACGGTTGATGGCCTGGGGATGAGCGTGGACCTCGTCGAGTGCAACCACTGGTCCGGCCGGCACATCGTGTGCAGCGAAGGTGGCCAGCGCCTCGGCCGTGCTCATGGTGGCGATCGCTTCCGCCAGCATGTCCTGGAATGTGTGCAGGTCACCAGTGGAGATGTCCTGGGGCCATGCGGCGACCCATTCGGGATGCCCGACGGCGCGGCACAGTCCGTCGAGTGGGCCCATCAGCGGCATCAGGACGACATCGCCGTCGGTGGTGGGGTAGACGCGGTAGTACTCGCCGGGGTAGAAGTCGTTGCCGTCGGGTTGTCCGACGACGGTGTGTTGCATCATTCCGTCGGGCCAGAAGAAGGCGAGGTTGGCCTCGTGCATGCTGATCTCGACGTGCTGACCCTGTCGTTGCGGGTCGCGTTCGCGGGCAAACAACGCGGCAAGGATGGCCTCGACTGTGGCGTGTGATGTGACCTTGTCGGCGGGGAAGTGGCGGGTGAGATCTGCCTTGCCGGTCGCCGGGTCGCGCTGCAGATCGACCATGCCCGATACGGCCTGGATTACGTAGTCATAGACGGGTTCGCCCGACGATGGTCCAGTAGAGCCGTAGCCGGAGATGCTGGCGTAGATCAGCGACGGGTTACGGGCCAGACACTCGTTGGGGTCGAGCCCGATTCCGGCCGCCTTGCCTGGCCGCATGTTCTGAATGAGAACATCGGACTGGTCTGCGAGTGCTCGGAGAATGTCCTGCCCTGCGGGTTGGCGGCCGTCGATGGCGAGCGACCGTTTTCCTTTGTTCAGGTTGTAGAAGTAGCCGGTCATGCCGCCCCGACGGTTGCCGGTGCTGCGGGTGAAGTCGGGCGCAGCTGGGTTCTCCACCTTGATCACCTCGGCACCCAGGTCGGCCAGCAGCATCGCTGCCATCGGGCCCGACAGGACGCTCGACACATCGAGCACTCGTAGTCCGGCGAGTGGTGCGTTACTCATCGTGTGCTCCTGTCACGTTCTGGGTCTGCCAAGGCGGTCTCGGCAAATTGGGCTGTCGCGAGTAGGTCAAGATCGTCCCAGCGCCGCCCGGTGAGTTGGACCCCGACCGGAAGTCCCAGTGGGCCTCGGCCAGTTGGCAGGTGAGCGGCCGGTCCGCCGAGCAGCGTCCATACGCGGTTGAAGACTGAGTCGCCGGTGGTGGCCAACAATGGCGCCTCACCAGGTGCTGACGGGGTAACGAGGGCATCGACCTCGTTGGCGATCAGCCACCGGTCGTGGGTCTCGGCAGCAGCTGCTACGGCCCGTTTGGCGTCGCCGTAGGCCGCAGCGGTGACCCGGTCACCGTTCGTGAGCAGCTTGTGAATCCTGCGGTCGAGGAGGTCGGCGTGATGCTCGCGTTCCCACGCGAACACCCGGCTCGACTCGTAGGCCATGATCGTCTCGCTGGCCGAGAACATATCCTGCAGGTGGGGGAGAGGATCGATCTCGATCACCTGTGCCCCGGCCGCATCCAACGCCGATGCGGCGGTCTCGAGCACCTGTTTCTGCTCCGGCTGGGCACTTGGCCATTGGTGCGCTCGATAGAGACCGAAACGTCGGCGCCGTTCGTCTGGCGATGGGGCTTCGGCGCCGCTGAGCGCCCGATAGAGAGTCGCAGCGTCGTCGACCGAGCGGGTGAACCAACCAAGCGTGTCGAGCGAATGCGCCAATGTGGCTATCCCCGTCATAGGGACGGCTTGATGGGTGCACTTGAAGCCGACAACACCGCAGAACGCCGCTGGCCGGATCACCGAGCCCACGGTCTGTGTGCCAAAGGCGGCTCGGGTCATGCCCGCAGCCACCGCAGCGGCTGAGCCACTCGACGAGCCGCCGGGCGAACGTGTTGGATCGTGCGGGCTGGTCGTGACGTTCGCCGTGAACAGGGCGAACTCGGTGGTCACGGTCTTGCCGATTACCAGAGCCCCAGCCCGGCGGGCGAGGGCGACGCAGGCAGCATCGTTGACGGTTTGGCGTCCGGCGTAGATTGGCGAGCCACGTTCGGTGGGCAGGTCGAAGGTGTCGATCACGTCCTTCACCCCCAGCGTCCAGCCGTGGAGCGGCCCATCGGGCAGCGCACGGGCTGCCTGTCGGAGTTCCTCGTCTGGGTGCCGGTGCACCCAGGCCCGTACCACGGACTCCCGTTCCGCCAGCGCTGTCAGGTTCGCTTCGAGCTCGTTCACTGATTCATCATTGTCGGCCGATTGCTCCCGCAGCCATTCCTGCTACAGGTTCCGCACCCGGCTACGGGCGGTCGAAGGGCTGACGGGGAACGGCCAGGCCGCGGCCTGGTTGTCCAATAACCCGCGATCCCTCGGCCACGATCTCGCCCCGGCTGATGGTGTGGGTCGGCCAGCCGGTGACCTCCCAGCCGTCATAGGGCGAGTAGCCAGCCTTGGAGTGCATGGTCGCTCCGTCGATGATGCGGGATTCGGTCGGGTCCCAGATCACCAAGTCGGCGTCGGACCCGGGAGCGATACAGCCCTTCTGGGGATACATCCCGAAGAGCTTGGCCGCGTTACTGCTGGTCATCTCGACGAAGCGGCCGAGCGACATTCGACCGGTCGCGACGCCAAGCGACCACAGCATCGGCATGATCGTCTCCAGCTCAGCCATCCCTTGGCGAAGCTGGTGTGGGCCGAGGGTCGAGTCGAGCTTCTGTTCGAGCGTCCACGGAGCATGGTCAGTGGCAACGGTGCTAACGGTGCCGTCGGCAATCCCGGCCCAGAGCGCGTCGCGGTCGGCGTCGTCGCGCAGAGGCGGGGCTCCGGCGTACTTGGCGCCGTCGGGTTCGTCAAAGCGCGACCGTTCGAGGTGCAGGTATATCGGTCGGGTCTCGACATAGAGAGGCAGGCCGCGGGCTCGTGCCGTCCGGCAGGCTTGCAGGGCAGCTTGACTCGACAGGTGCACGATGTAGCTGGCGGCACCGGTGGTCTCGCAATATCCGACGGCCCGCTCGGTGGCGATGCGCTCGGCCTCGACCGGGCGGGTCTCAGGGTAGTGCCGGTGCTCGGTCAGGCCTTGATCCTGTAGACGGTCAGCGCAGCAGCCCATGATGGCGGCGTCCTCGCAGTGTAGGAGAACGACGGATCCAACATCGGCGGCCTGCGACATCGCTCGGAGGAACCCAGACACGTCGCGATCGAAACGTCTGAACGATAGGAAGATCTTGACGCTGGGGTGACCCATTGCGGTGAGCTCGGCGATCTGATCAATGCCGGTTTTGTCGGGGTTGAGCAGAACAGGGTGCTGGAAGTAGTCGGCGATGCTGTTGGCAGCGGCGTCGGCCATATCACGTTCCATGCCCGCGATCATCTGTTCACCCTTGCGGGCAAAGGACATGTTGCCGACGGTAGTGACGCCGCCAGCGAGTGCAGCCCGGGTCCCAACCTCGAAGTCGTCGGCCCAGCTGTCGACACCGGGCCCGGTTACCGGCGGCGTCAGGTGCACGTGCGGGTCAATGCCACCGGGAAGCACGAACTTGTCCCGGGCGTCGATCTCGACATCGGCCGACATGACACCGCCGAGCTGAACGATGCGGCCATCGGCCACGCCGACATCGGTCATGATTGGTCCACCATCGATGGCGACCGTGCCGCCTTTGATCACAAGATCCATGGCGCAACGTTAGCGGGGCCCATAGGTGGCGTTCATCGTCCGGTTGCTCGGACACCGTGATGTGAACGGGACGCCAGTTACTGGCGTGCCGCATCGCTCAACGCAGCAAATGGTGGGTCCCCACAGTGTGGTGATCACGCCCACCAAACGAGTTCGGCATCGGGTATCCATTGGGTGTTATCAGGGGAGTCGATGGTGTGCACCAGCGCTCCGGAGTGGCCCTCGTCATCGATGGCCGACGCTACCAGAGCGGTTGCGTCGCTCGACCAGACGTTGTGGCTCTGCGCGTACTGTTCAAAGAACGACAGTACCGACCCGGCCCAACTGCGAGTCGGCCGAAAAGGTGGCAGGCGTAGCGTGTCGGATCCGTCGACTATGAGCCATTGAACGAGTCCGTCACCGGTCGCCGTTAGGGCAGCAAGGCGACGTCCGTCCGGTGACCAGAAGAACGCCACAACCGGTGCCGAGGTCACCTCGGTTGGAGCGAGTGAAAGCAGGTCGAGTACTACGAGCGTTCCGTCACTGCCAGTACTGGCGATGTACGCCAAACGCTGGCCTTCGGGGTCGAGCGAGAACCGCCCTGATGAACCGCGTGCGACGAGTGTGGTGACGGCATCGTCGGGACCAGCTGCCACGATCCGGTCACCGACGGCGTACACGACCGAACCGCCGGGAAGCCACCACGGGGTGACGAAGGGGCCTGCGTCGTCGGTGAGCACACGCGTCGACCTCCCGGCGCTGTCGGAGATAAGTACCCGGTTCTCGACATGAACGGCGAGCTGGGTGGCATCGGGTGACCACGACCAGAACAGTGGCTGGCCTCGCTCGACGATGTGGATTTCGCCGGTGGTCACGTTGGAGACAGCCAGTTCGAGTCCGAGCGGGCCCAGGGAGAGGTGGCTTAACCATCGGCCACACGGACTGGGGCAAAGGTAGAAGGCGCTCACCGACTGCACGAGCACGCTCGCCCGGTCAGACTCCTCGTCGTGCATCCGCACCTCGCGAACACCGTCGAGGTCGGTGGAGTCAACCGACCAGGCTGTCCACCGACCCTGCGCCGACCACACGGCTGTCGACACGCGTGACCTCTGATTTGCAGCGAGCGGCGCGCCGATTGGCATTCGGATGTCGTTGCCGACGTCGGCGAGCATCACGTTTCCCGCAGTGTTGATGACCAACAGATAGCGCACTGCACCACTGTTGCAGAGATTCGCGTCAGCTCAACAGCGATGACCGTCGAACGTAACGTGCTGCGCTCCAGTTCAGCTGGTGTTTGTGTGGGGTGCTGTCTCCTACACGAAGGGAAGAACCTGTTCGCCGAAGCCGGTGATGAAGTCCCTGGTGATCGGCTGGCCGGGAGCGCCGATCTGAGGGCTGACAACGACTCGATCAATGCGGTCGTCGTTGGCGAGCGCACTGATCCGGGCGGTGACTTGTGCCGGGGTTCCTGCTATCGCATATCGATCGAGTAGCCGTTCGGGCACGAGTGCGGCGTGCTTAGGCATCGAGTCGGCATGGGCAAACATGTCGTACTCACGTCGTACGGCCTCGGCTACCGCTCGATCGTCACCCTCGAGTCGGCCCGGGTCGAGCATACGGAGCACCGCCGACACGCGGGCCCTCACCTGGTCATACGCTCGTTCCTGATCATCGTGCAGTCCCACGTACACCCACACCGTTCTCTCGACGTCGCTCTCTAGCCGCCCGGCGTCTGCGGCCCCTTGTCGCACCAGGTCGATGGCGTCGTCTACCAGATCAGGCGCCGCCCCCTGCAGCAGAATCACTCCATCGGCCATGCCAGCAGCAGCCCGCGTAAGCCTTGGTCCAGAGGCCGCAATATGGAACGGAACCGATGCTGGCTCCGGCAGCCATGTCAACGCCCCTTCGGAGCCAGATCCAAAGACGGTCGACTCGCCGGCCAGCAGTTGTCGCACCCTGGCTACGTACTCGGCCAAGTCTGCAATGCGCGCAGGCTGCTCGCCGATGTCACGCAACGCCGAGTGACCAGTTGAGATGCCGGCCAGCGCCCGTCCTCCGGACAGCTCCTGCAACGTTGCTAGCCCGCTCGCCGTAACACTTTCGTGACGGGTCACAGGTACGGTCACGCCGCTCGCAAGTTTCAATCGCTCGGTTGCCATCGCACATGCTGCCAACATGACATACAGCTCCGGGCAGATGAGCTGTGTGTCAACCAGCCAGATGCTTTCGAAACCGACCTGTTCTGCCAGCTGGGCATAGTCCGCCATCGTGCGCACCGGTTCGGTGCCCCACAACGCCAAACCTATGGGCGCAGCGCCGGTTCGATCCATGTCATGTCGCCTGTGATGGCTTCAACCCACGAGGCTCCCGCAGGTTCGCTCCCAGCATGGCAGCAATCACGGCGCATGAACGACACGCCCTGTCACATCGCTGCGAGCTAGTAGCCGTCGCTGGGATACTCCGAGGCTGGTTGTCGTCGCGGTGGGGCCAATCGGTAGTGTCGCCTCATGGCTCACCCACTCACACCGGTACCCACGCCGGAGACCCAGCCCTTCTGGGACGGCATCGCAGCCGAGAAACTCCGTCTGTGTCAATGCGGCGATTGTTCCACCGCCTTCTTTCCGCCAGCGCCGGTCTGCCCTGCGTGCGTCGGCCAGCAGATCGAGTGGTTCGATGCTTCCGGCGATGCCACGTTGTACAGCTATGTGATCCACCATCGCCCACTCCCGCAGTGGGGAACCGAAGGGCCCCGCTCGGTCGCCATCGTCGAACTGGCCGAAGGTCCGCGGTTGATCTCATCGGTGGTCGGATGTGAACAAACACCCGAGGCACTCACCCTGGACATGCCTCTGCGAGCCGTCTTCGTGCCATTTGACGACATCACGGTGTTGTGCTTCGAACCCAAAGGACAACAGTCATGAGACCAGGAGACTTCGCCATCGTCGGTGCCTGCGAGTCAGACGACATCGGGACCGTCCCCGACAAGACATCGCTGGGACTAGCCCTGAACGCCGCAGCCAACGCCATGGCCGAAGCAGACCTAACTCCGGCCGACATCGATGGCATCACCACTGGCTACCTCGAGGTGTCCGATGTAAGCCACGCACTCGGTATCTACCCGAAATGGGCCGACAACACCGTGGTCGGTGGATGTTCCTGGATGTTCCAGCTCCGCAACGCCATCGCCGCCATCAACGCCGGCTACTGCGAGACGGTGCTTGTCACCTACGGCGAGTCGGGCAAGTCGACCCGGCGACTCGGCCAGAGTGGCGGTGGGGGTAAAGGATCGCCGGGTCAGCAGTTCGACCTTTTTTACGCGGGGGCGGCGGCGCCGGCATTATTTGGGCTTCCAATCGTTCGTTACATGCGAGAGTTTGGGTTGACCGAAGAGCACTTGGCCGCGGTGGCGGTAGCCCAGCGCGAGTGGGCGAGCCTGAACCCTCGAGCGACGTTGCGTGAACCCACGACGATCGACGAAGTCCTCGGCTCCCCGATGATTGCTTGGCCGCTGCGCCGAGCAATGTGTTGTCTCGTCTCCGATGCAGGAGGCGCGATCATCGTGACCTCTGCGGACCGGGCCCAGGACTTTCCGAAACCGCCGGTGTACGTGCTTGGTTCAGGTGGTGGCTTGGAAGCGGGGATCTCCAGCCCAGCAGGCGTGCGTGATCCGCTCCGGCCCGAGTTCATTCGCACGTCGGGTCACGCGGCCTTCGACGCAGCGCAGATCACCCACGCCGATGTGGACCACCTCATGATCTACGACGCCTTTGCCCACAATCCAATATTCGGGCTCGAGGGCCTCGGCTTTGTCGACTACGGCGAAGCTGGCCCGTTCATCGCCGAGGGTAATACCAGACCGGGTGGGTCGCTGCCGATGAACACCAGCGGTGGTGGCATGAGTTACGCCCATACGGGCGCCTACGGCATGTTGTGCATGCTCGAATCGATTCGACAGGTACGTGGCGAGGCTGCGGCCCAGGTGCCGGACGTCGAAGTAGCCGTCTGCCACGGCTGGGGTGGGTTCTGGTCCGCGTGCTCGACGCTGGTATTCGCATCCCAGCGACCATGACCGCAGCGAGGCGGTGAGGCCCACCGGCTCGCATTGTGCGGCCCAAATGCGCGAAGCTCCGAGCCGGATGGCTGACGAATTTGTTCTCGACGATCTCCAGGTACTTGAGCTCGGTGGAGGTGTTGCCGCGGCCATGGCCGCTCGATTCCTTCATGGGTACGGAGCGCGTGTAACTCGCTTCGAGCCAAACGATGTTGTGCATCCGGTCGGCCTTACCCCGTCGCAGCGGATTGCCTACCTGTCCGGAGTCGAGGTTGTTGCCGGACCGGCATCAGAGCTCGTCGATCGGGTGGCAGCGGTCGACATGATCGTGACTGATCGACAACCGTCGGAGCTCGGGTTGCTTGGACTCGACTTCGCTGCAGTGCGCGCGGCTCGCCCCGAAGTGATCGTTGTCTCGGTGACCCCGTTCGGGCTCACGGGACCGGATGCCGATCTCCCGACGACCAACGCTGTGTCGTTCGCTGCGGGAGGCATCATGTCGCTCACCGGCGACGCGGACCGCCCCCCGTTGGTGACCGGGGGTGAGCATGCCTATGCACTCGGGGGAGCGAACGCGTTTGCGGCGGCAACCATGGCATGGCTTGGTCGGGCTCGTACCGGTCGCGGCGACCTCGTCGACATTTCCTTGCAGGAGTGCGCAGCCGGCATGTTGGAGTACTACGGCCCCATCACGTCGTACCTAGATACTCCGGCCCAGCTGCGGCTTGGTAACCGCTCCCGTGCAACCTGGGGCATCTATCCATGCCTTGATGGCTGGGCAGGTGTGTTCGCCTTGGCCCGCCAGGTGCCTGCGTTGTTCACTCTGATGGACGATGTCGAGTTGACCGAACCACGTTTCAGCGATCCAGTGCTTCGACTACTTCCGGAGAACGAGGAAGAACTCACTGCGAAGCTCTACGTGTTCTTCTCTGATCTCACGATGGCCCAGATCCGGGAACTCTCGTTGCAGTCGCGGGTGCCGTTCGGGATCGTGATGACTCCAGCCGATGTGCTGGCAGGAGAGACGCCAGCCGATCGCGGCTTTTGGGATGAGGTTGTCGCTGTCGACGGCTCGACGCTGCGCATTCCGGGCCGACCGTTCCCAGGTTTTGCGTGGAACTCGGACGGGCAAGAGACCACGACTTCTGCTGCCCTGGTACCTCCAGCATCGGACAGCTCATCGCTGCAACTGCCACTTGCCGGATTGCGGGTTCTTGATCTGACGATGATGTGGGCTGGCCCATTTGCCACGCTGAGGCTGGCGGAGATGGGCGCCGATGTCATAAAGATCGAGTCACCATCAGCATGGGACAACATCCGGACCCTCATTCCTCAGGATGACGATGTGGCTGACCCGTGGAACAGCGGGTTCTATTTCAACGCGTACAACCGTGACAAGCGGTCCCTCACGCTGGATCTTGCCCAACAGGAAGGACGTGAACTGCTACTGCGTTTGGTGGAGCACTGCGACGTGGTCATCGAGAACTACCGGTCGGACGTGCTCGACAATCTCGGGCTGGGATACGAAACGCTTCGCCACCATAAGTCCGACATCATTCTGGTGAGCATGGCTGCGTTCGGGAAGACGGGTGCCGACGCAGCATTTGTCGGATTCGGGCCGGTGATCGAGACGTTGTCGGGTCTTGCTTCGCTCACAGGACACGGCGATGGGGAACCGTTCAAGACCGGTATTTCCTACGGAGACCCGGTTGCCGGAACGTTCGCTGCGTCAGCGGTCGCACTGGCGCTGAAACGTCGTATGGCCACCGGTACGGGCCTACACATCGATCTTGCCCAACGGGAAACTGCGGCGGTGTTGATCGGTGATGCATTCGTCGACGCCGCTGACGGCTCGACGCCGGTGCATCGTGGGAATCGCGATGTGGTGATAGCCCCACAAGGTTGTTATCGCATTGCAGACGACGAGCGCTGGTTAGTTCTGAGCGTGCGAAGCGACAGCGATTGGTCGTCGTTATGTGCGGTGATCGGTAGATCTGATCTCGCCGGTCTGGTAGTCGAAGAACGACGCGCTCGTCATGACGAAATTGACGCTGTCATCGAGCAGTGGCTCGCGTCGGTCATAACACCGACAGACCCCGAGGATGTGCTGCGCAAAGCGGGAGTCCCTGCGATCGAAATGCGTAACACCCGCACACTGCTCGATGATCCACACCTCGTTGAGCGCGGCTACTGGCACACCACGCATCATCCTCGGATGCACAGCTACCGACAAGCCGGAGTGTCGTGGCCGTTCGCTGACTCTCGGCCCCAGCCCCGACGGCATTCGCCTCTCTTTGGTGAACACAACGCCGAGATCCTGCAAGGCATGCTCGGTATCTCCGATGCTGAGTTGGTCGAGCTCACGGCAAAGAACGTGATCGCGAACGCGCCGATCAATCCCACCGTCGGCTAACGATTGGGCGCTGCTCCTCGCTGCCAGTGGGCAAGGTCACAAGCGATCGGCGGTGAGCCTGTTGTCAGATCTCGGCGTACTTCTCGATGGTGTCGGCCCACTGCAACGCGTCGTCGGGGCTGTGGATAGCGGTGCTGAGACCGGTCACATTCGACACCGGCACGACGATTCGGGAAATGCCTTGGGCTGCCATCTTGGGGATGTCATCGAGGTCGTCGGGTAACGCTGCGGTGAACTCGATGGCGTCGGGATCGCGGTCGTGTTCTTCGGCTGTTGAACGAACGAGGTCGAACAGCTCCTGAGGTGCGCCCCTAGCGGGGAAGTAGCCGTCGCCTAGCCGGCCAGCGCGACGGGCTGCGATCTTGCTGTCGCCGCCGATGATGATCGGGACCGACCCCTGAGCTGGTTGTGGTCGGCAGTAGGTGTTGTCGAAGTTGATGAACTGGCCGTGGAAGGTCGGACTGTCGGCAGTCCAGAGTTCGCGCATGGCAGCCACGTACTCATCGGTGCGGGCGCCTCGGTCGTCGAACGATGCCCCGATGGCATCGAACTCTTCTCGCATCCACCCAACGCCGATACCGAGTAGGACCCGTCCGCCCGAAAGATGATCGAGTGTGGCGACCTGTTTTGCGGTTACGACCGGCGAGTGTTGGGGCAGGATCAGGACCGCGGTGCCGAACTTGATGGTTGAGGTGACGGCCGCCATGTACGTCATCCAGATCAGGGGATCCGGCAAGTCGAGGTCATCGACCCCGCCAGCCATCTTCCCGGACGGGCTATACGGATACGGCGATTTGTAGTTAGCCGGTACCACGGTGTGTTCGATTGTCCATGCCGTGTCAAAGCCGGCTGCCTCGCCCGCTTGCACGAGCTCGGTGGCAGCAGCAGCGTGCACATATGGCCCGGTGTTGCAATAACGCAGTCCAAACTTCACTGGAATCCCCCTTGATGTCGTGAACCGACCCTAGGCGTGAGCCTCAGATTCGACCCAACCACGTGGTTCGCTGATGCGTGGTCAGCGGCGCACTCCAGGCTCTTGTTCTCATCCCTATGAGAAAGGGTTTTGGCAGTTGGGTGGGAGTACGTAGTAACCCTCGGTTACGCATTGGCTGCGTTCAATACACAAGCAAGCGTAATTGAAACCATCAGTTAAATCGAATTCGGGGTAGGGGCAGAAGTTAGGTGTGTAGCAGCCGCCTTCGGCTGCGCCGAATCCTGGGTTGTAACCGTCTTCGCGTACCACTTAGTTTGATGGTTCGTATTGGCAGTTGGGTGGGAGTACGTAGTAGCCGTTGGTTACGCAGTCGGTGCGGGTAAAACAGAAGTTATAGCCGTCATCTAGGAAATCGAGTTCGGGGTAGGGGCATCCGAAACCGGTTGTCACACAAATGCCGAACTCGGAGCTGTACTCGTACCCCGACTCGCACAAGGGCCTACAGGCGCCAGAGTTGTCGAGGTAGCCAAAACCCCTCTTGCACGGTGGTAGCTGGACACATTTGCCGTCGGTGACCTCCCAGTCGAAGCCCTGAGAGAGGCAGACTGCCTCGGACTGACAACGGGTTGATCCATTGAGGGTCAACTCAACTTGCGGAGCAGTACATCCTGTCGGGGCCACGGTCGTGCGGGTAGGAGTTGGTGTCGGTGAGGCCACAGGAGCCGGAGTTGGTGTCGGTGAGGCCACAGGAGCCGGAGTTGGTGTCGGTGAGGCCACAGGAACCGGAGTTGGTGTCGGTGAGGCCACAGGAACCGGAGTGGGGGCCGTTGATCCTGTTGTGCAGAGCTGACGGCCGCTGGAAATATCGATATAGCCGGTTAGTCCGCCGACAGTTGCCTCGATGGCAATGCCAACCCCGGGAACCGTTGCCTGACCGCCGATCAGAAGTGGATCTCCTGGGCCATATTGTCCAATGATCTGACCGCCACTGTCGTAGAGAGCGCCTTCACCAACCGCGATGCATTGGCGCACACATGAACTGTTGTTCTCGAAATACTGGCCCGGGCAACAGTCGTTCGGGAACGCGTCGCTGTCATTAACAAGTTCCGTCAGTGAAGGTGTTACAAACTCAGGGCATCGCTGACACTCGTCAGGACTGGTTTCGTATATGCCTTCTGTTGGACAACAGCCGCCGAATGTCGGGATTGGGTCACCGCCGGGACAGGTTGGAGGCCACCCGCATCCGCCTGTTGTTGTCGGAACATAGGGTTTTTCGCAGACTGGCGCCAGGTTACAGAGGCCGTAGTCGATGCTCATGTACCCAACGGATCCGTCGAGCCATCCGGGGCCCCCACTGACCTGCGGCGAGGTGAATTCACGGAAAGTCTTGGCGTCGGTTACCGCAATCCGTCCGGTGAAGTCGGCCGTGATTGGACCCTGGGGACCAGGACGGTCACCGTTGGAGTCTGGCAGCGAGTTGTAGATCTTGGCCAAGATGGAGATACAGGCGATTGTGCCGTCGCACCCATAGCCCTGCAAGTCACTGATATCGACCCAGCCCGTGATGCCGCCGAATTGGATTCCGTAGCGACCGTTGGTCGGAGGCGTAGCGATCTGCACTTCGCTGAACCACAACACGCCAAAACTGTCGCTGCCGGTTGACTCTCGGTACACAGCAGCGTCGACATCGAACCGGCTACACCTGAGCGATACTGCACAGTCGGTCTCGACGCGCGGGCTGACATCGGTATCTTTCACCCACGCGATACGGGTTGGGGCCGGGGATGTCAGGTACGCCTCGAGGTAGGTGCCGGTCGTGTCGATGTAGGAGTGGCCGGTGTATTCAAGCCGTTGGGGTTGATTGGGCGCGACGTATTGCACACCGCGGTAGCCAGGTTCGCTCCACGAGCCGTTGGACGCTGATACACAAGAGACCTGGTAGGTGCACCCCTGACCACCCATCGTGTTGGTCGGTACCCAGCCGCTATAGCCGCCGAAGCCGATCAACGTCCATCCGTCAGCGTTTGCGACGTAGACAGATACAAACGCGTTGGTGAGTTCACCCACGTAGGTTGTGGAGTTGGGTTGAAGCGTGACTTGCGCAAAAGCGACACAATCAACCTTGACTATGGGTTTGCAATATCTCGTTTGTGCATGGTCGGTGCGAACCCAGCCGGTTGCGCCACCCCAAGTTATCTCGGTCCAATTGACGCTCTCGTACTTGCTGACGTTGTTGGTCGCCTGCACAAATCGAGGCACACCCTGGATGACCGTGCGCTCCGAAGGTGACACATAGACGACGGCGTAATAGCTGAGACACTTCGGCGGCTGATACGCAGGAGGATCGTAAGGCACGATTGGGTTGCCGCAGTAACAACGCGCCCGCACATCACCATTTTGATCGACGAAGACCGCCGTACCGGCCGCAAGCGTGCTGACGATCGGAATTGCATGGCCCTTCTTGTCGTAGCCGTGGTTTAGGACCTGCACGTCGGAAGCCAGCACCCTTGGACGAAGCGAGTTGATGTAGGTGGGGAGCTGGTCGAAACTGATGCCCTGCACATCGGCCCAGACCTGGCCCTTGCTCGGGTTGTCGAGCAGATACTGGATCAGTTGCTCGGCATTACACGTGTTCTCGACGGTGCCACCGTAGAGGCCGCTCTTGATTTGCTGGTCGCTCGGACGGCTCACCCCAACTGGAGTCAGGTTTGAGGGGTCAGCGGGAGTGCCAGCGGGCGGCGGCGTCCCGGTTGCGGACGGCGCACCAGCAACCGGGGTTTGGGTAGTGCCGCCGGCCACGGCCATCTCGATCTGTTCAGAGAGCGGGAAGAACGAGTCAAGACCTGCGGACCCTGCTGGTTCATAGAGAGGTTGAGGTGTGGGTTGCGTCGTGACGACATGACTTTCGCCGCCGCCGAAACAACTTGACAAGAGCACCGCCAAAGCAAGACCAAGCCCTACCACCACTTTGCCATTACGTAACCTTCGAGCCATGAGAAGAGCATAGATGCACCGCGACCAGCCGTTGGAGCGGGAACGTTCCTGCCGTTTGCTAGATTCGCAGTGCGGTGCGGCCAGCACTGCCAACGTCACGACGGAATCCATGGATACCCCGAACATCCCCGGTTACACGAATCTCGAAAAGATTGGCGCCGGTGGATTCGCTGTGGTGTACAGCGCAACACAGGAGTCCGTTGGCCGCAAGGTTGCGTTGAAGCTTCTGCACAATGCGAGCGCAGACGAGGACACTGAGCGACGGTTTCAGCGTGAATGTCGAGTAGTCGGGTCACTGTCCTGGCACCCGCATATCGCTGCCGTGCTCGACGGAGGCGTTGACGAAGATCGGCGCTCCTATCTTGCGTTTGAGCTTCTTACCGGCGGGTCGCTGGGCGATCGGCTCCACGAGTCAGGCCCGATCCCATGGCGCGAGGCCGTTGTATTCGCGATCCAAACGGCCGATGCACTCGCAGCAGCGCACGAAGAGCATGTGTTGCATCGCGATATCAAGCCAGACAATATCCTCGTCGACAGGCTTGGACGGGCCAAACTCGCTGACTTTGGCATCGCCGCAATGCGAGATGGGACTCAAACCAAGACCGGCGTCATCACGGCGACCCTGGCACACGCTTCACCTGAAATTCTGAACGGGAACCGGGCCACGAAACTCAGCGACGTGTATCTGCTCGGCTCGACACTCTTTGAACTCATCGCTGGCGAGCCCCCATTTGGAAACGGCATCGGCGACGACTTCTTTGCTGCAATTCAGCGGATTGCAACCGAAGCACCGCCAACGCTGGTTTCTCGTGCCGGGCTTGATGTCCCGGTCGAGCTGTCAGCCCTCGTCGCACGCTGTCTGCTCAAGGATCCACAGGAACGCGTTGAGAGCGCCGGTGCATTCGGCATGGCACTGCGCGACATCCAGACTCAGTACAACGAACCCCACACCCCGATGCCGTTTGTGCAAGTACACGGACTTCCGGATCCGTGGTTGGCTGCTCCGTCCGATCTGCCTGATCCGCCTGCTTTAGTGGTTCCAGCGCCCTTGCCTGATCCGCCGGTGTTGCCTGAACCGCTGGTGTTGCCTGATCCCCCTGCTTCACTGGCTGAAGCACCCTTGCCTCATCCGCCGGTGTTGCCAGATCCGCCGGTAGTGGCTGATCTAGCGACTCCACTGGTTGATGCCATCGATCCAAGTACCTCGGTGTCACCTGATTCTCGCACTGTGTCGGGTGCTCCGGTCGGGGCTGGCCCACCATCGGGGCGATTGGCGCCGGTTACGCCGCCGCCTTTGGCCGGAGCACAAGCGATTGGGGCGTCACCCGGTGCCTCGGTCGTGGTCAAACACAAGCGGAAGCGCTGGCTGATACCGCTCCTTCTGTTGGTTCTGGTCAGCATCGGTGGCGTCGTGGCTGCGAGTTTGTTGCTGTCGACAGGCGATCCTGGGATCGTGGCCATCGAGGTGCGACAGACCGATTCGGTTCCAGGGTTTCTCGGTGACAACGTGATCGACGGCGATCTCGCCACCGGCTGGCTATCGCCGAACAACCCCGATGGTCATGAGCTGGTCATTGGCTTTGGTCGGTCTGTGATGCTGGATTCCATCGTGATTCACAGCGGCCCGAACCCAGAAGCTCCTGGTTCTTTCAGTGCGACGCGTGGCGTAGGGCAAATCGTTCTCGAATTCTCCGACGGCATTGAGCGGATATTGACCCTCAACGAGGCAGCACCAATGCAGACAGTGTCCATACTCAAGAGCACGAGTTCGCTAGGCATCCGATCAATCGCTCCCGGATTTGATCCAGTCGCGATTCGCGAAGTCGAATTCATAGGAACTTCAGCGTCCTGAGGCCGTTGCGAGGTTAGGGCGCCTGCACATGGTGCAGCTCGAGTCGCAGCTCTCGTTCTCCCACCCGCAAGGTGTCGCCAGAGCCAATCTTCACTCGGGCCTCGGTGCTTATTGTTTCCCAGGTGGTCGAGCCGCTCCGGTGTAACAACGTGCCATTAGACGAGTGCAGGTCGATCGCGGTTACTGACCAGTTGTCGAGATAGATACCGACGTGCGCCCGGGAAATCGTGGAGCTGTCATCGACAAGTCGTAGCTCATCAGCTCGTTGCTCAACGATGTCGATATGCGCTGAGGGTTCGCGCCCGATGATCAGGTCTGACGCGACCGCCGCAGTCGAGCCGTCATCGACGATGAAGAGACCAAGGGGAGGCCTTGGGCCAAATGTGGCGACCAGGGTGGCATTTACGCCCATGCGTCGTCCGCATTGAGCGCAGTACACCGCTTCGGGATGATTGTGGTGCCCCACTGGACAACGCACGCCGAGTACCTCGACAGAGCGTTTCGCCGAGGTCGCTTGCGAGGCAGACCCTTCGACGGGAAGGGGAGTCGGGGTCACGGCCGGCGCTGCGCTCAAGTCAAGCAACTCGAAATCAGGTGCGGCTGGGTTCTGCGTATCGGGAGGTGCAATTGGCGGTGGCGGTGGTGTGGCTCCTGGCGGCGGTGGCAGTGGTGGAGCGTGGACTGGTGGAGCGTGGACTGGCGGAGCGTGTGGCGGTGGCGGTGGTGTGGCTCCTGGTGGCGGTGGTAGGGGTGGCGGCGGTGCTGGCATCGGCATGGGCATCGGCATAGGTGGCGGTGGTGCGTGTACTGGTGGCGCAGTCGGCGACGGTGCGGGTGCGGGCGCGGGTGTTGAAGCTGCCACGACAGCCGGAGGCGTAAATCCGATCAGCACTCGGTCGGCGCGGACAGCCCCTGACAGGAGATCACTGCCCTCGTGAGATCGCAGCGCCGCTGTATCGACGGGGTGCATCGAAACACTCTGGACGTCGTCGAACACTTGTCTGTAGACCGTTCCGACCTTCGGCTCGACCTGAAGATCTGCAGCCTCAGTCGTGACCGAGATAACAAGTGCCCCAGTTGCGATGAGGTCCCATGCGTGCGGGGCGTTAAGTACCGCAGCGAACCGGCCGAATTGGCTGTCCTCGGCGCAACGAAGCAACAGTTCGTTCAGTGCCGAGTAGTCAGTGTCGGCACTCGCTGCCATCAGCGCAGTCACAGACTCGGGCGATGCTGCCGAATCGTCGAACAACACCGTTGCGATCGGGCCTCGAACGAGTACAAAACTGCCAGCTTCGAAACGCACATGGGCTACGTCGATGTCACTCATGAGGAGACCTCCGTGAGGGTCGAGCCGAGATCGTCGGCGAACTCTTCTGCAGTTGGATAGTGATCTGCCGGATCCTCGGAGAAACACCGTTCAAGGATTCGTCTAGTGACTGAGTCAACCTGGTCGCTGATCATCGGACGAGTCTCCAGAACATAGCGGCATGCGTCCAAGAGACCGGTCGCCGGAATCTGGCCGAGGGCACCCGTGCCGGTCAGCGATCGATGGAGGGTCATACCGAGCGACCAGATATCTGTGCGGCGCGACGCGTCGTGCCCCCAGATGATGTCGGGACATGTGAACTCGAGGGCGCCAAGCGGACCGCCGCCGACCGTAGTGCTGCGACCGTCGATGAGCTGAGCAAGATCGAGTTCAGCGATCAACCCGCGACCATCGCGCAACAATACGTTCGCTGGTTGCACATCGCGATGTGCAACGCCGACCTCGTGTAGTGCATGCACGCCGCGAGCGGCGTCACTGACCGCTCGTCGAATGATCGGTTCGCTCAGCCGGCCATGCGCATCTTCGAGTGAGCCGTCGGGACAATATCGCGTTGCGAAGAAGAGTCGCCCACCGGCATTCCCGGCGTCGAGTAATTCGATGACGTAATAGCTGTCGACTGAGTGCAACAGTCGCAACTCGTTGGCCATACGCCGAAAGTCGTCTGCGTCGCTGTGCCCGCGCAGCGCTTTGAGTGCCACGACTTCGCCAGTGATTCCGAGTCGTTCGGGTGGTTCCGCCAGAAAGATGAGCCCGTGGTTGCTCTCTCGCATCGTCTGTCGGATCGTGTAGTCAGCCAGCTGTTCCATCATTCAATCCCCCCTGAGTTGTCGCTTGAACTTGGGGCCGACATCGACCGACCCCCGAGTGTGAGAACGTTCGACATCCAACGGCGGAAGGTTCAACAGTCGATGTCGATGCTCGGACACGAACCACAGAATCACCAATGTGCCGACCAGGATGACGCCGCCGAAGAGTGCAAGGGCCGGGTCGGTGCGGAGCTCGTCGAGAAAGACAAGTGTCGAGATGAACTCGGCCGCCGCCAGGACGATGACGAACTTCACGACCTGGCGGTCTGTCGCCCGAGACGACACCGCCGATCCCAGGGGCGCGCCCCATGCAACGACCGGCGCAGCAGCCAACCAAAGTCCGAAGAGATCGAAGCGGCTCGCCTCGGGCAATGGTTCGTCTGCACTGAAAGCGATGGCTCCGTCGACCATCCCTACCGACCTGCCGCCGACGTTCAGGACTTCAGCGCCGTCGGTCGTCAGCTGGGTTGCAAGGTGACCGTCGCCGAACGCAAAAATCATCATGCCTACCAGCGATACGAGCGTCATGACCAGCACACTGCTCGCTATGCCGACGCGAGGGCTCAGACCGATCATCGAGACGGTCGCCAAGTAGATCAATACATCTGCTCCTGAGCCGACGGTGGCAGACGCAAGCCCACCAACAAACGCACAGATAAGGATCAGAAAAACTACTCGGAGATTCCCATCGGGAAGAGCGACCCGACGCTCGATAAGTTGAATTCGATAGCCAAGAAACGTGACGAACGCCATCGCTGCGACGATCACCGTGAAGGTCACTTTTACATAGGGACCGGGCAGGACCGATGGACCAAATGGCTGGTCCGATTCGGTCAGGAACAGGTACCCGACGAACAACCCGACGATGCTAGATGGCGCCGCGATGGCGATCGCTTTCAGGTCGACGCTGCGACGATTGATCAGAATGCCGATGGAAGCCGCTGTCATTCCAACCGACTGGATGGTCAGCGAGAACGTCCTCGCTACCTCACTAGGGATTTCAAGGATCTTGGTGAAGACGGGGAACGCTACAGCCCCACCGCCCTGAGGCGTGGAGCCAGCCACGAAGCTGCCGAAGATCATCGTGACTGCCGACGCCCACTGATCGCCCACCCGGCCCCATTGCCCACTGGCGGTTACATAGACGATCCAGACCACGGTGACCGACGCCGACACCCCTAGGCCAAGTTGGGCGCGGAGGCGGCTGGATGCTGCTCGGTGCCCGTGGCTTGCGTCGATGACGGCCTCGACATCGAAGGCATTAGTCATTAGATGAACCGGCCACCCTGGTACCGCCAACGCGGGAAGAAGATTTGGAGCGGGCCGTTGGCGATGAGCCAAATGGCGATCCATACCAGGATGAACATTTGGAGAAAGAGTGAGATCGGCACGTCACCGAATTCCCAAGGGAATCCACGGTCCAAGAGCAGGTAGACGACGATGCCCTCGGGAATACCGGTGACAAGGCCGAAGATCGTCGGCCAATCCTTTTCCCAGCGGAACTGCTGAAGCCCGTGGTAGATGAGCTCCCATACGATGCCGACCACACCAACGAGCACGAGGGCAGCAAAGAAGACTTCGTACATGTCAGACAGAGTGGTGGTTGCAGTTGGTCTCGGAAGCACCGCTCCGAGCACGAGGGTCAACGGCACTCCAACGATGAGCAACAGCACGAAACGGCTTTGCATCCGTCCGGAAAGTGTTGGTGTCATGGCGTTTTGTTCCTTGCCCACCTAGTCCATTGCGCTGCTGAGCGAAGTGGACCGATTTTCTTGCAGAAACCCTCGGCCGCCATGGCATCGGCTATGCGTAACGACGCATATTGCAGTCCGAGAAAGGAGTCAACGCCGGCGTAGTAGCCCCCAAGCGTGATTGACCCTGAGGCATACAATCGGCCAGCGCCACTCTCGGTGCCACGAATGAGGAAGTCATGATCAACGTTGAGGCGGCCCTTTGGGTTCTTGTCGGCGCCTCCGTAGGACAGGAGATCCTTCAAGACGCGGTGTTCCTCGATCGAGGCCTCTAGGCCGGTGGCATCGATAATAAAGTCGGCCTCGATACCGAGTTCGTAACCATCGGGTGTGGTGACCACGGTGTTGACTTGACGGCCATCTGCGGTGGGCTCGACGGTCTTCACAGTCCCTCGTAGCTGCTTATAGAAGCCTTGTTCGAGGCCACGATCGAGTTGCTCTTGCCAGTCCTTTCGCGGCGCGGTGTTCGTGCCGCCGAGCTGATCGATGTAGTCGGAGCGTTCTTGGCCCTCGAGCTTTTCGAGTGTGTACCTGATCTGACCACCCCAAGCTGACTTGGGGTAGTTAAATGCTTGGTAGGACCAGCCGTTCCGGGCCGGACGGCGGAAGGTCCGTTTGTCCCCTTGATAACCGTCGGGATAACTCCTGAACAAGTGCACGATGGTGGTCTGTGCACCGGTGTTGTCGCGGTCGTCGATGATGCGCTGTAACACCCGAGAGGCAACGATTCCGCTGCCTCGCACCAAGACGGTCGTGGGGCGGCGCAACATCTCTTCGTAGGCATGGAGATGAGGTTCGTACGCGTTCAGAACCTTGGCGTAGTCCTGATACTTGTCACGATAGGCCTGCAGGTCGGGCAGGAACTTGACGCCGGGATACCCGACGGCGATGTGGACATAACGGCATCGATAGGCAATCCGTTTCGTGGCTGCAGTGCCGGTCGCTGGCGTGAACAATACGAAGTATTCGCCGCCTTCTCTGCGGCGTACGGTTCGGACAACACCCTTCTTGACCATCGACGACCAACCAATACGGTTGGCTTCGCGAGTCACAGACTCGTAAACCTGCCCAGCTTTTGGTGTAAAGTACTCCGCGAGGATTGGCTCGGTCATCACCTGCCATGCCCGCTTTGGGTTGCGGTCGGCTATCGCCTCTCGCAACGCATAGCCCGGCCAACCCCAAAGGCAATCGAGGACCGATCCGCTGTCTGAGCGAAGACGTTCATGGGAAGGGATCTGGCTATTCTTGGCCAAGTGCTCATAGGTTTCGGACGGTTGGTCCAGGTCGCTCAACGCAACCATGTGCTCGGCACTTACACCGGCGACACGCAAGATATCGACCATGGCGAACGAACCAAGGCCTCCGCCGACGGTCACGAACGGCACGTCGTAGATCGGGATTCCGTGGCCGATGAGGTCGTGATCGGACCAGGTTGGTTTGGCCATGAGAGCATCGCTGACGTCGCCGCTACCACCAGTTGGTGGCGGGTCGTGTCTCGGCGAAACGACTTCAGTTGGTTGCTGTTGCACCAGTCTCCAAACAGGATTTGTTGTGTTCTGAGCTGAGAGTAGTCGCAGCGCACGAGGTGCCGCATGTTTCCCATCGTCTGGCTGATCACGGATTCATCGCAACAGGCACCCTTCTACAAGTGCTACTGGGTCTGTAGATGGCGCTCAAGTACATCGGCGTATTTGGCCTCGGCAGCTGCTCGCCGTTTAGGCAAATGTGTTGAGGGAAAGATGTCATCGCACGGCACATACTCATCGAGCACCCGACGGGCCACTTGGACTTTGTGGACCTCGGTTGGGCCATCAGCCAATCCCATATGGAACGACTCAAGTAGCTCCTTGCCAAACGGCATCTCCCACGAGACACCAAGCGAGCCATGGATCTGCAGCGCCCGGCTGGCGATGTTGCGATACACGCCCGGCATGGCGGCTTTTACTGCTGATATGTCGCGTCGCACAAGCTTGTAATCGTTGTATCTATCGATGCGCCACGCGGTCCGCAGAACGAGCAGCCGGAACATCTCCATCTCGATCCAGGAGTCGGCGATCATCTCTTGCACCATCTGCTTCTTGGACAGAAGCTCACCTTGAGTGGTACGGCTAATGGCGCGCTCACACATCATGTCGAAGATGCGCTGGACCCGGCCTGAGGTTCGCATCGCGTGGTGAATCCGCCCGCCACCCAGACGAGTCTGAGCCACAATAAAGGCGCCGCCTCGAGGTCCGAGCATATTCTCCTTCGGCACCCGCACGTCGTTGTAGCGAATGTACGCGTGAGTGCCGGTGTCCTCGGATTCGGACTCATACGAAAGCCCAACGTTGCGAAGAATTTCAACGCCAGGCGTATCGGTCGGCACAAGGAACATCGACTGTTGTTGGTACGCAGGGTTATCTGGTTCGGTCACCACCATGACGATCAGGAAACTGGCGAAACGGGCGTGAGACGAAAACCACTTGTCGCCGTTGATGACCCATTCGTCACCATCCTGGACAGCATTCGCGGTGAAGACTTTTGGGTCAGCGCCACCCTGAGGTTCGGTCATCGAATAACACGACACGATCTCATTACGTAGCAATGGCTCGAGGAACTTTTCCTTCTGTTGCTCGGTGCCGTAGTGAGCCAGGATCTCGCTGTTGCCGGTGTCCGGTGCTTGGCACCCAAAGATGGTCGAGGCTGACCGAGCTCGTCCAAGAATCTCGTTCATGAGCGCAAGCTTGACCTGGCCGTAGCCAAGCCCGCCGAGTTCTGGCCCAAGATGACATGCCCATAAACCCCGTTCCTGGACCTGCCTCTGCAGAGGGGGAATGATCTCTTGGCGAATCGGATCGGTCAGATCGAACGGGTTTTTAACAATGAAGTCGAGCGGTTCGATTTCCTCGCGAACAAAGTTCTCGATCCAGTCGAGCTCTTTCTGAAATTCCTGGTCGGTCTCGAAGTCCCAGCCCATAACGAGCATCCCTTGTTCGTAGCGTTGTAACAGCCTGCAACACCACACACCTGGGACACAAGGTGGGGCGACATCTGGTGAAGAAATGGGGCTTCGGGCTGGTGCACTACTGTGCCGTCATGGTTCGTCAGATGGATGAGAGCGAGTTGGTCGCCAGGCACCCTGGGGCACGACCGGGATTCGAGCTCAAGATCGACGCAACACCAACCGAGGCACTGTATGAGCTTGGGCTGACCGATGGTTTGCCGGTGGTGGCTCCGACCCCTGATCTGGTTGCAGCCATGCTCAACGCCGGACAGTGGACCCCCGATCATGTTTTGATCGAGGTCCCGACACGGGATATGCAAGTGACCGCCTATCAGGCAGCGGTCAACGCGGTGATGGCCGGAGCACTCCCTGAGTACTTTCCGGTCATTGGTGCTGCACTCGAGGCGATCGGTGAACCTGGCTTCAAACTCCATTTGCCAACCGCGAGTACTGGTGGAGCGACGATCATGGTGATCGTCACTGGTGGGATCGCCGATCGGATCGGCATCCATAGCCGGGAAAATTTGTTTGGGCCTGGTTTTCGGGCCAACGCGACCATCGGTCGCACGATTCGGTTGGTGCAGATGAACTCGTTGGCCGCTATCCCCGGCCAGCTCGACAAGTCGACGCAGGGATGGCCGGGCAAGTTCAGTTTGTGCTTCGGTGAGAACGTCGAGCATTCGCCGTGGCCCTCGCTGCATGAGCGTCTTGGCGGCGAAGCAGAGTCGGCAGTCACGGTGTTCGCAAGCGAGTCTGGACACAACGTCGTCAACCATGGCACCGCTGACCCTGCCGCGTTGTTGGACACCTTCGCAGACTCCATGGCGGCCCTGGGCAGCTTCAGCAACGGACGCTCCGTGGTGGTGTTCGCACCTGAACACGCCCACAAACTGGGCGACGCTGGCTGGAGCGTCGAACGCGTGTCTCAGTATCTGTACGACCATGCATGCCGAGATCTGGCGACCCTCAAGCGGTCAGGAAAGATTGAAGACGACGCCGCTCGGGAGCCAGACTGGCACGATCCTCGGTGGTATCCGAGCGGCGATCAGAAGATCCAGCCGGGCGACGAACAGATCCTGGTTCATAGGGGCCACTCGCCCGATGACATCCTGGTCATGGTCGGCGGCGGAACCGCAGGAGGACACTCGGCGTTCTTCCCATCGTGGAGCCGCGGCCGCGGCTGTCCAATCATTACCCGCGCAATCATGACCAACGACGTACCGGAGTAGCCATGTTTGTTCTGGACCCTCGACAGGCACTGGCCCACGAAACGCCCGACTTGGCGCCGCGCCTTCGTTCACTCGATGGTGCCACCATTGCGTTGATCCACAACGGCAAGACCCACGGTCGTGAACTGATGGAGTACGTAATCGACGAACTCCGCAAGACGTGGTCGATCGCCGACACGGTCCTCGTTGGGCCACCTAGCCCCGGCTACGGCGGGGATCCTGCAGACGCAGCGCCAGCAGCCGAGGCGGTTATGGCGGCGATCTCAGCGATCGGCGATTGAGGTAGTTGCTCGTCGGGCAGTGTGTTCGACGCCGTTCTTTTCGAAAAGGCTGGGGTCCCCGCGGCAGCGATCGTGACCTCACCCTTCGCCGTCACCGCCCGATATGTCACCGAACTCCACGGGCTGGACCATATGGGTTTCGCCGAGGTCGCTCACCCGATTACCAGCCTGACCGACGCAGAGCTGCGCGGCCGAGCTGCGATCGCAGCACCTCAGGTCGAGAAGATCCTGCTGGGCCGCTAATAATTCGGCCGCTCGTAGGGGCTAACTCGGGTCCTGTTCTGTAGGTGTGGTCGCGGGATCAGTGAGCTGATTGAATCGAAACAGAAGGAGATCACCAACGCTGATTATCCCGACGAGCCGGCCGGTGTTGGTGATGGGAAGGTGGCGAATACGTCGGCTCGTCATCGTGTCCATGACGTGTGAAATGAGGTCATCGGTCGTGGCGGTGACAACATTGCTGGTTGTGCACTCGGCGACGGTGCGATCAAGGTACGCGCTCCCATGGGTGTCGATGCCCACGAGTAGGTCGCGTTCAGAAAGGATTCCTTCGATTCGGCTGCCGTCGGTAGACGCCACGATGGCGCCGATGCGTAGCTCGTTCATGAGCCCCAAAGCTTCTTGGATAGGGGCGGAAGGGCTGATGGTGACTACACCGGGTGTTTTGGTGGCCAGGATGGTGTCGATGGTGGTGGCGTCTTCGCGTTGTTCACCGAGTAGCACCACGATCTCGGAGGCAGTCGCCTGTACCCGTTTGGTCTTATCGTTGGCGGTGAAACCGAGGCCAGCGTAGTAGTCCATAACTCGTTCGGTGTCGAGTTCGCCCATAGGGTCGATGATGATGTGGGCGTGCGGAGGTATCCGTTTGGCCGCTTCGAGCAAGAGTTGTTTGCCGATGCCTTGGTTGCGGTACTGGGGCACGACCAGGTGTTCCCACACGAGCAGTTCGTCGGGTCGTTGATCGGTTGCGGCAAGGTAACCAATGGCCTTGGTCTGGTGCCAGGCAACAAGTATCAGGTCGTGATTGTCCGCGTCGTGGCTGGCAAAGAGATACTCGCGTTCGGCACCGGCCGATTCATGGAGGTTGGCGAGGATCTCGGTGGGGCGGCTCTCGGTGAAGCTGATGGCTGACATGGCGCCCTTTAAGTAGTCCAGTGGTTTGCCGTGTCGTGTTACACGAGTGTGATCTAGTGGAAGGCTGAGAGAGCTCGTTCGACCCGGTTGATGTAGCCCTATTTTAGGACATTGAGCCGTGGCTGTCCGCAGAAGTACGTGGGCAGCTGTTCGAAGAGGGTTGTCCGCTGTGGGACCTAAGGCCTTGCGAAGTCAACGATTGCGTGGGACTTTGGAGTTAGTGACATAAAACAATGCCTTGGAGGCACTCATGGTCTCGATATCCGCTCCCGTTCAGACCCTGCTCGGCACCGACGCTGTAGCGCACTGTTGGACCATGAACAAGAATGGCACGCCCCAGGTTTCGGTGGTGTGGGTCATCGCCCAGGGCGACGAGATACTTTTCGGCACCGACGCGCATAGCCAGAAAGCTCTCAATCTACGGCGTGACCCCAAGGTCGTGTTATCAATCGAAGACACCGAACGAAACGAACGCGGCTATCAACGACACCTGGTGATCCGAGGCACAGCCCGTATCGAGGTCGGGCCAGACCCGGCACTCATGGATCAACTGGCGCGTAAGTACACCGGTTTGACGCACCACCCATTGGCTCTTCGCGACTCGCCCACGTGCGCCGTCGTGCGGGTGACGATTGATCGCATCAGCGGGGTCGGTCCGTGGATCGATGAGATCGACCTCACCGAGAGTCTCGAGCGGGTGCCGCAGTTGAGCTGACAGGCCAGACCGAAACGACGCCTGACCGAAACGACGCCAGATCGAAACGAAGGCGACTTTTATCTTTTGGCCACATCGTGCTGGACAACCTCATCAACCAGAGATTTGAGCGTTGCCTGGAACTCATCGAAGTCGGGCTGTTTGATGACATAGGCCTTGGCCCCAAGAGCTAGGCCTGATCCCGATCGGTGTCCGCAGCCGAGCTTGACACCACAACAATGTTGAGTTCGTTGAGCGAGTCGAGACCTAACGTCGACTCGAATTCTTCGAGCATGGTAAGTCCGTCCATGACAGGCATCTTGAGGTCGAGTAGCACAAGATCAGGGCGAGGCGAGGCCTCGGCCATGTACTGCACCGCGTGTGCCCCGGTGCGGGCCACCAATATCTCTACTGGAGTCTCCAAGTTCTCAAGGGCGATAGTTGCGAGCTCAATGTCGTGTTGATCGTCCTCAACGAGTAACACCTTGACCGGTGTCGTGGCAACGTGGGCGGTAGGAGTTGCGTCGAGTGGTGTGCCAACAATGTGTTCCACAGCGACGTCGAATCGACGTAAAACACGATGCGGTAGATCCATCGCAACCCATCGGCTATTGCCAAGTGGCCCGGTGGACAACACCACCAAGTTGACCGCCGGGTTGGTCTTCAGGTTGTATGCGATAGCGGCCATTGGATCGGCCTGTCCGACCCTGCCAGCAGCCGCAATGCCCACGGCCTCTAGTGCCTGTAGACCCGCATCGAGATTTTCTGTGGCTCGTTCGATATCAGCGTCGGAACCTGCAGGGCCAGCGGTGACCACGAGTTGCACATCGAGCGGTTCGGCCTGGGTTAGCTCATGAATCCGTGTATCCGTTAGAGATCGGTGATCAAATAGTCGGGGTGTGCTTCTTCAGATTCGCGAATGATGAACCGGTGACCAGCGAGCACTATTCGGTTATGGAGAAGATCGTGCCCCATGTTGCTCAAGCGGTTGGCCGCATCACCGATCGCGCCCAACTTGCTAACCATGTCGAGCGACTCGCGCAGTCAAATCGCGATCTGGAGAATTTTGCGGCAGTCGTCGCCCACGATCTCAGTGCTCCCGTGCGACGAATCGGCTCCTATCTACAGCTCTTGCAACGCGAGACCGGAGAACTGCCGCCAAAGGCTCGGGGTTATGCCCAAACGATTGCGTCCCAAGTGAATCATCTGAGTGAATTACTGAAGGACACCCTGGCGTATGCGCACGTGACCGCGTCGACCGATACCCGACAGGCGGTAGATCTCAACGAGCTGGTGAGCGAAACCGTTGGACCGATGGCTTCGGAGCTACGAGAGATCGGAGCAACGATCGAGATCGGCGACCTGCCCGTGGTCGAGGTCGAAGCGTCACTGATCCGACAGGTGGTGCAGAATCTGGTTGACAACGCGATCAAGTATCGAGATCTCGACCGCTCGCTGCGAGTCGTGGTTGACGCCGAGTTCCACGAATATTTCGTGGATGAACACCGGTCCTGGTGGAAAATCCGGTGTAGCGATAACGGGATCGGCATAGACCCGGAGCGGGCCGATGAAGTATTCAAAATGTTTTCACGGCCTGAGATCTTAGACGAACGACCCGGCATCGGCGTAGGGCTGGCGTTCGTCAAGCGGGTCATCGAACGCCACCGAGGAGCCGTGGGTGTCGAGCCAGGTCTGGACGGGGGCACGTGCATCTGCTTCCTGCTGCCAGGGATCACCGCTCCGGACGTTGTCTGACTGAGCGCCGTTAGGACGGGTCCTCGATATCGAGTGCTTCGGCTCCGGCCTTCAGACGGGGGATGAGCTCGTGGCCGAACTCGACGGTGTCCTTGAGTGGGTCGAAGCCCCGCATCAGGACGTAGTCGAGGCCACCGAGCTTGTAGTACTCAAGAAGAGCGTCAGCGACTTGTTCGGCGGTTCCGACAAGACACGACGTGTTGCCGGGTGCACCGGTTGCTGCAGCGATCTTTAACCACAGGCGCTCGTCGTGAACATCGTTGGCTGCAGCGTGGGCGAGCATACGTTCTCCGCCCTTGTCGTAGGGGGAAGCGCCAGCAGAGGTGCTGTTCTCGATCGATGCCAGGATGCGGTGAGCCTTGTCCCATGCCTGGCCCTCGGTTGGGGCGATGATGGGCCGCACACTCATCGAAAACGAGGCACTCCGGCCGTAGAGCGCGGCCCGGGCCCGGAAGTCGTCGAAGCGGACGGCGGTGTCAGCCAACGGCTCGGCAAACACTGCGTAGACATCGCAATGTTCAGCACCCATGTCGAGCGCTTCGGTAGAAGAGCCTCCGAAGAATACCGGAGGTGACGGTTGTTGGAAGGGGCGAACGTCGGACCGCACGTCTTTCATCTGGAAGTGTTTCGTGTCGACGTCGAATGGTTGGTCCGCGGTCCAGGTTCTTCGCATGATCTCGATGTATTCGCCCGCTCGTTCGTAACGTTCAGCCTTGGCCATGAAGTCACCGTCGCGGCGCTGATCATGATCACTAGCCCCGGCGATGATGTGTAGGGCAAGCCGACCTTTGCTGAGCTGGTCGAATGTTGCAGCCTTGCGAGCTGCGAGCGTTGGCGACACGAATCCGGGGCGGTGCGCAATCAAATAACCAAGGCGTTCCGTGTGCGCAGCTGCATGGGTAGCAACTGACCAACCATCAGCCGAGGTTGAGGTGTAGCCGACGAGCGCTAGGTCAAAGCCTGCCTCGTCATGGGCTCGGCTGAACTCCACCAGGTAGTCGGCGGATAGGCCACCATCAATGATGTGCACTGTCGCGTCGTCAGCAGGCGGCGCCACCCCGATCATTCCGATCACCTGTACTGGCATTTTTCGACCCTAGTGTGGCGTTTCGAAGTGGGCGCTATCTGCCCGGGCCATAGCGCGACCGAAACGCTCAAGATAAGACCCGTATGTGCGGTTACGAATAGGTTGAGAGCGTGACCAGCATGCGTGAAACTCAGATTCGTTCAGCTTGGGAAGGCCGGATAAGCGGTTGCCAGCTAGGCAAGGCGGTTGAGCTGTTATCGATGCGGGAAGGTCGTCAAGCACTCACCGACTACCTTCTCGCTGCAGAGGCGCTTCCGCTGCGCGACTATGTGCCGCTGGTGCCGAACACCTCGGTTGCTCGTCAGTTCGCTCAATGTTGTCGAGGCCAGTTCGACCGGAGTGAACCCGACGACGACATCAATTATTCAGTTCTTGCGCTGATGATGTTGGAGGAGCACGGTGCTGCTTTGGACACGGCCGACGTCGCCCGGGCATGGCTGAACTATCTCCCGGGAGGCATCGTCTTTACAGCCGAACGAGATGCTTTGGTAACGCTGCTTTCGAAGGCGAATTACGGGTTCAGCTTCGGTGCCGACCCTGGGTTCGACCTTGCAGAGTGCAGCGACAACCAACACAACGATTGGATCGGCGCACAGATCCGAGCTGACTTGTATGGCTGGGTTTGTCCGGGCCGTCCTGAGCAGGCCGCTGAACTTGCGCGCCGAGATGCAGCGCTGTCCCACCGTGCCGAGGGGATCTACGGTGCGATGGCGGTGGCAGCCATGGGAGCGGCTATAGGCGGTGGCCAGTCATTCACGGAAGCGGTTGACACGGCTCGATCTCTGATACCGAATGACTCGGAATGTGCTCAAGCGATGACGTTGGGTGCCGAGGTCGCAGCCAGCGGCGACGGTCCTGGGCAGATACACGCTCGCTACGACCATCTGTCGCCGGTGCACACGGTGAACAATTTGGCAGTGGTCGTGTGGGGTCTGCTGGTCGGACACGATGACTTCAGCGCCGCAATTGGTGAGACGACAGCTGCTGGCTGGGATACCGACTGCAATGCTGCGACCGTTGGCGGGTTGTGGGGCCTGAGCGGTCGCGACATCCCGCAACATTGGACCCAGCCGTGGAACGGCCGGGTCGCAGTGCAACTCGCTGGCATTGGCGAGCTGGTCTTGGATGATCTGGTCAGCCGAACCATCACCGTGATGGACCAGATGGTGACGGATGGCGAGATCGAGGGCTTGTAGCTCTCGGTGATGTGGCCAGCTACGGAGTAGTGATCGAATCGGTGAGGACGTTGACCTTTGCCCGCACGATCATGGTGTAGGTATCGGCGATCGCAACTTCTCGGTGGTCCTTCTGAGCTGCGAGGCGGTTCGGGTCGATGACCACCGCCATAAACGCGGCCTTGCTTGGGAACTCGTTGAACCGCACCTGATGCCATGCCCGGCCATCGCCGATGATGGTTCCTTCGACTGCGAACCACCCATTGAGCCGCAGGCCATGTCCGATCGCCGCCTTGGCGGCTTCGGTTTGGTACTGCTCCATGTTTGTCGGTGTGGTGTGTGCTGCTTCGGCATCATGGAAGCGCAGCACATGGACCACCACGACGGGGCCGTCGTCGTTGGTCGGAGGATGAGGCACGTCGGCCCAGTCGACCTGGGTGTGACCTGGTGGCGCCTTCGGTTGTGCGATCGGCTGGGTTCCCATCACGATCGTGCTGGCCATACCGGCATCTTTGTGTTTGTGTGATTCCTTGAACTTCGGCAGCGCCTGCATGTCGATGAACGACTTGCGGGTCGGGTACTTCACCACCGCGATGCGATCCCACACAGTGTCATCGCCCAACAGTTGCTGGTCGACGTCGCCAAAGAAGACCGGGCTAGCGCCGACAGCAGTCAGCGAGTCGAGCGGCGAATACAGGTCGTCGGCTTCGCTACCGCTGATTGAGGACTCGCGGCCATCGGCGTACTCGGCCACGTCGCGGTACTTCATCAGATTGACCATCCACACCGGGCCATCCTGGTCAGGCGCAGTTGTGGCCAATTGCATGCCGTAGTCGGTGTCGATGGTGCCATACCGGGGGACAGCGTGTTCGCTCATGGGGTGCTCACTGTCTGGTGTAGATCCTGGTCGACCAGGATCTGCATCATTTCCCGGGCCACCATTGGTCCGGCGTTTTGGTTCTGTCCGGTCACCAGGTTCCCATCGACCACCCAATGGTTGGCGAGCGGGTCACGGAACCTGGTCTCACTCTCAAACAGCGCTCCTGCGCCACGAAGCTCGCGTTCAGGGTGGTGGGGTGTTGCTTCGATGCCGAGTTCCTGGACCTGCTTGTCGGTGACCGCAGAGATCCTGCGTCCGGCGACGAGCGGTGAACCGTCGACAGCCTTTGCGTTGAGCAGGCCGAGGGGGCCATGGCACACGGCACCGATGACCTTGCCAGCAGCGTTCGCCTCGGTGATCTTTGCGCCCAGGTCTTCGGAGAAGCCAAAGTCGAATGCCGCACCCCAACCGCCGGCCAGGAAAACCACGTCGTACTGCGTCATGTCGAGATCACCGATCGCCAGCGAGTGAGCCACCTTGTCGCGGAAGTCATCGTCGGCCATAAACCGGTCATCCTCAGGCGTACGGACCACGGGTCGGAGCGACTTGGGATCGACCGCGATCATGCCGCCAGCAGGACTGGCCAGGTCAACGTCCATACCAGCATCGAGGAACGCGTAGTACGGCACGGTCATTTCACTGGCGAACACGCCGGTTGGTTTTGCGATGTCGAGCCAGGCAACATTGGTGGCAACAACAAGGCCACGTTTGCCGGCAAGGTTGAAATCCATGAAATGAAAATGGATGGAGACATCATGAAGATGCGCCAGATCAGCGGCGGACTTGAAATTCCCGCCGGCGGCGAAGTCGTCCTCAAGCCGGGTGGCTACCACGTGATGTTCATGAAATTGGGCGGGCAACTGAAAGCCGGCGAAAAGCGCAAGGCCACGCTTCGGTTCGAGAAGGCCGGCACCATCGACATTGAATTCAACGTTGAGGATATCAAGCCCGGCAGCAAGATGAAACATGGCACCATGGAGCATTCCAAGACCATGAACCACTCCATGAGCGGGAGTTCCAATTGAGCACGGCCAGAACCATAAGAACTGTGAGTTGGGCGGCGCTTGCCGCCCTCCTCCTGATCCTCGCCGGTGTGTTTGGATACCAGTCCTGGTTCGGCGGAACCGAGCGTTCCCTCATGGCCGGCATGAAAATGGGCGCGCCGTTCAAGCTGGTCGATCACACGGGCAAACCGATCACCGACCGCGCCCTTGCAGGCAAGCCTGCGGCGGTGTTTTTCGGTTTCACTCATTGTCCGGAAATCTGCCCGACGACACTTGTGGAACTGTCGGGCTGGCTGGACGAGATCGGGGCTGAGGGAAACAATATAAACGCCTACTTCTTCTCGGTTGACCCTGCGCGCGACACGCCCGAGATCATGCGCTCATATATCGAGAACTTCAGCACCCGGATTGTTGGCGTTACCGGTGATCCCGATGAAGTCGCGCGACTGGCCAAGGCATGGTTCGTCTACTACAAAAAGGTGCCGCTTGATGATGGCGGCTACACAATGGACCACACGGCCTCAATCTTTCTGGTAGACGCGGATGGCCACTTCAAGGGAACCATTGCCTATGGAGAGAGCTCTGACACGGCGATTGCCAAACTCCGGCGTCTCGCAAAATCCGCCAGCTAGAGCATGTTTCCTGTTTAGCTCTGGTCGGCCTGCAAGGCGGCCAGTACCTGCATGTGAAACCAGTGCAGCTGGATTTCCGAGAACCATGACGTCGAGGGGTCGCACACATAGCGACCCTGATCATAGCCCATCGATGACAGGCCACGCTGGACACTTTCGGCAATGGAGATGTCCTCGATATTGAACATGTCCATGAACAGGTCACGCACGGCCTGCAGCTTGGGGTGCCGCTCGGCTTCACCTGCAGGCGTATAGATGTCAACGCGCTCGGCACACGCGCCTACGCCATCGGGCGCCATGCGCAACACGATCAGGTTTTCAGATCCGGGCAGGGACAGCATGCACAGGTGCGGCCATGCCTGCCAGGCATAGTAGGGCGAGCCGTAGTCCAGTTCGAGACCGGGAAAGCCCTGCTTGCTCTTGAAGCGGTTGAAGGTCCATCTTTTCTCTTCGCGGAACTCGACCATTTCCTGTTCCAGCACCAAGGCAAGTTTCGGGTGGGCAACGGGGATATGATAGGCCTCGGAAAAATTGTCGTAGACCACTTTCCAGTTGGCCTTGATGTCGTAGTGCAGCCGCTCCGCGACAACCCAGTGTGCAACCTGCGGCAGGTGATCTTCGATGCTGGCGCCGAAGCCGTTCATTTCAGCTTCGTCTAATGCTGCTTGGAGTTCTTCGCCGGACATGCCTTGTGCAGTCATTCGGGCAGTGAAGTCTGTCCGTTCAGAGCTGGATGTAGAAGAGCAGCGGGTATAGCCATCGACATGTTTTGGTTGGCATTCAACATGGTTAGTGCCTGTACGTAAAACAACACGTTCACCGCTTTCATCATAAAAGAAAACTGTGGCATCAGCACGTAATTCTTCTGGTAAAGGCAATGTAGCTCTTTGAATATCTTCATTGCTGAATTGGGCATTAGCGCTTACTGGTATGAACAAGCTGAAAGTAATCAATACGCTAATCAGTTTAATGTATTTAATATAGAACTCCGAAGATAAAGTTTAGTATTTAAAGGAATTACTTTGTCAAAATGACTATTCTTTTAATGCAACCACAAGCTCATCAAGTAATTCGTATAACATATCTATTTTTTCTTCACCAAATAGCTCTAACTCATATTTATTGTTATCTAATAATGCTCCATTTAAAATTACAAATGATTTATTATTTCTTTTTGACTTTTTAT
>ENA-OWPI01000895-OWPI01000895.1-marine-metagenome-genome-assembly--contig:-NODE-895-length-36779-cov-11.373386_pt1 | contig 36779 bp, 27 predicted proteins | sample MGYA00238138_ERZ651775 | MGnify/ENA primary metagenome ERZ651775 (study PRJEB26906, sample SAMN06265043) | marine metagenome | isolation source: Helgoland LTER site | place: Germany:Helgoland, sampling...
TGTATATATAACAATAACAAAGGGAAGACTAGTATTACTGCGACGATGATTTCTTCTGCTTCTTCTTTTAAGTGCTCAAATCTTCCATGCAGTTGATCCATCGGTCCAGACTTATGGCGTTGGCGTCGTCCATGGCGTCGTGGTCGCTGCGACCGTGTCTCGCCAACTCGAGAAGGACGAACAATTTCTTAATCGGCGTTTGGTGGTCGAGCATGGCGCACGCGGCGTCGACGTCCTCAACTCGGAAGGCTTCGATTTCTTTGATGACTGCGGTGGCTTCGTCCGTGGTTAAGGATGGGACCGAGACCGTCGCGTCGAAGGCGTCGGTGAGACCCATGTCGTCCAAGACGAGTTTGTTCGACGTGGTACCGATGACGAGTAACTTTTTTCCTTTCGGCGGTTGCCTTTTAATGAGCACGAGCAAGGCTTGCAAAACGACGTTGGAAAACCTCGGGCCGATGGAGACGTATTCTAACAGTCGCTCTAAATCGTCCAAAACTAACAAGGACAAGTTGGATTTGTACGCGTCGTCGAACACTTTCGCCAACGTTTGCACTTTGCTCATCTCGTTGTGTCCAATCATAGAATCCGCGCTGACTATTTTCATGAACGGAAACTCCGCGTTCATCGCTAACGTAGCCGCGAGTGCGGTTTTACCACACCCGACGCCTCCTTCTAACAAACACGCGAGTTTCGGGGTTTTCTCGCTCACTCGGACTTGTTCGACCAACGCCGAAGACGTGCCCAACAATTTTTCAAATCGAGAACCGTAACTAATCATGCCGTTCAATCGACACCGCTCGAACGTTTCCGTGGCTGCACCAAACGCCGGGACAACTTCACTAAACGCGCGATCGAAATCGTCTTTCGTCACTTTAATGTTATCCTCGTCGATTTCTGCGGTTATATCGGCGACGTTGACGTGTCTGGTCAACGCGAACGACACCGCGCTCTTCACTAAACCTTCAATTTCCGCGCCGGAATAGTTTTGCGTCTTCTTCGCCAAATCTGACACGTCCACGTCTTTACTCAGAAACTTATTTTCGGACATTTTGTTCGAGTGGATTTTTAAGATTTGCGCTCGTCCAGCTTCATCCGGTAAGCCGATTTCAATGTGCACTTCTAATCGCCCGGGACGCAAAATCGCCTCGTCGAGCATATCTTTTCTGTTCGTCATTCCAATCAAGAGAATGTTATTTAAAGCGTCCACGCCGTCGATTTTAGTGAGCAACTGATTGACAATGGAGTCGTGAACTCCGGTTCCGCTGTTTACCGAGCCTCTCGATTTACACACCGCGTCGATTTCATCGAAGATGATGATGTGCAACTCGCTATCGTCGCCTTTTTGTTTATACTCTGCTTCGGCGTCCGCGAACAACGCTCGAATATTTTCCTCGGACTGACCGACGTATTTCGACATCACCTCTGGACCGTTGACCACTTTCGGTTCTTTCCCGTTTAACATTTTACCAATCTGTCGCGCGATTAAGGTTTTTCCAGTACCCGGAGGTCCGTGCAACAACATCCCTTTCACGTGCGTGATGCCTAACCGCTGCACGACTGATTGCGGGAAAATTCTCGAAGAGAACGCTCGCCGAAAAATATCCTCGAATTGTTTATCTAAACCGCCAATGCCTAACTTTTCGAACGAAAACTCTTTCGATTTGAACAGAGTGCTGTTCATAACGCTCGATTTCTGACCGGAAATTTTAACCCCGCTGTTCGCCGCGGTTTCGAAAATCAACGTCGTCGAGGACGTAAACAAACCTCTCTGATGTTTCACTTTATTATTATTATTATTAGAAGAAGATGTCCGTTCATCCACCTCGTCGTCTCCTTCAACGAGTTGCATGACATCGTTCGATATCCCACCAACGGTGACTAAATAATTGTTCCCGCAAAACTCAATCGCAAACTTTTGCCCAACCGTAAACACGTGCGATATCAACGTCCTCGAAATCACGCCGTGCATCTTCTTCGCGTCCACGTCTTCGTGCTTCCCGTTTTGCACCAACACTTGCCCAACTTGCGGCCGCGTGAATTCCAACTCCATCGTCATCATTAACGCGTTAAAATCACCTCCATCGTTACCACCATTACTGGTCGACGTGCTTTTGGGTGTTTGGAATTGGTGCGCTTGAATCTCGTCCCCGGTGCTCACTCGCAAGTGTTTCCTTTGCACTCCGTTTAAGCCGATTTGCCCTTGGTGAATGGTGTCGTGCGGTTTCGCGAAGAGGACGATGTCGTTTAATTCGATGTACGGACTGGTGGTACATTTTTCGGAGTAGTCCGACGGGGAGACGAACGCGCAGTTCGTTAACGCTAAATCCTGTATTGTTTAATAACACACATAATACACACATCATCGATTGGTGGTTTCAGAGAGAGAATGTACGAGAGCGTGAGCGGCACCATTTCCAATTCCGTTTTCGCGATTCAATTCTCTCACAAAGACAAACGCAAAGACGAGACGCGACGAAAGCATCAAAACGCAGAAGACGAAAACGAAAGAAGAACGAAAGAATTTAGAGAGAGAAAGAAAGAAAGATCTCTCTCTCTCTCTGTGAGAGTAGTACTACGAAGAGTATGTACCTGACTCGGGCAGTTCACCACTTGAAAATGCATCTTTCTTTCTTTCTTTCTTTCTCACTTGAGAAGAATTAATGATGAAAAATTCTGAAGAGAATTTTTTTTTGTTGTTGTTGTTTTTTTGTTGTTGTGAAAAACGCTCGCTTTTTTTGTTGTGTTGTTTTAAAACGAAAGTTTTTTGCACTCGCGATTTTTTTTTCTCTCTTTTTCTTTTGCCTTTTTGAAAAAACAACACAACACTTGACTCTCTGCTGACTGTAAAAAAGAGAGTAAGAGAGAGAGATTCAGAGAGAGAGAGAGAGGATCATCGTTCGTTGGCAGCTCTGAAAGACCAAGCAGTGCGACATCCCGCAAGATTTCGAGATCAATTTTTGTTTCTTAACAGCGTTTCCTCGATCTCGTTGTTGTCGCGTGTGTTGTCGTAACTTTAGTACACAACTCCTTCTGAATTAGTGCGCGGCAAGTGGACCTTTCGTTTTACATGGAAAGAAATCACGAGAACGAGAACAACACCAACGACGACGCGAAGAAAGGAGGCGCGTGGGAACGCGGCGGGATTCACTCGCTCTCGGACGCGAAAATACAAAAGCGAGAACAACGCTTTAAACGAACCACTTCAGAGGAGGAAAAGGGAAAGGCAGAGGCAGAGGATAAAAGAGAAGCGGGAGGATCCTCTCTTCTCTCGTATTTAGGCTTCAACGAGAAACAGACGGACGATTCCGTGTTCCAGGAACGATTGAAACCTCGGTACCAAGCGGCTGGGTCGAGAGATTCGTGCGGATTGTTTTCGTTAGGGAGAGGGTGGCAGGAGTTGTACGCCGCGCGTGCGGGGTGCGGCGGGAGTTCGAGAGGAGGAGGAGCTTTCGAGGACGAGGAAGACGAGGAGGACGAGAATACGCGTGATAAGAACAACACGAATACTACGAAGAAAAAGAAGACGACGAAGAGTAGTTATTTCTTCAGTACGAAAACGAGTACGAAGAAAGCGAGAGAACGGTGTTAATTGATTAGACGCCGAGAAAGAGAGAGGAAGGTAAACGCGATGACGGATCGTCGTCCTCAGTTTTTTGAGGAGTTGTTGATCGAGATCAAGGATAATGGACCGAGTTGTTCTTACGTACGCGCTGTGCACGATTATCTAAAAGGAACAGACGCGACTTTTGCGTCTTTTGATCATTTAAACGCGTGCAGATGCTTGATGCGTTTGTGCGTGAAGGACGAAGCGTGCGCGAGCGAGGTGTTTGAATCGGACGAGATTTGCGAGTATTTAAGGCAAGGATTACGCGAGAGAGAGGATGTGGTGAGATGTAAAAATACCTTGTACGTGATGATCAACGCGATGCAATGCGCGACGAAGTTTGTGAAAACGCATATCGTTGAGGTAATTGTGATGGACCCGCATTTTAAGGATTTGCCGAGGACTGTGCCGGCGGTGCGCCCGGTGTTGGCAAAACTCATCGCACTGAGTATGCGTAGCGCAGAATTTGTAAATAAGCAACGCGATTACGAAGCTGAGGGTAGATGCTTACATTTAGTGAACAGCTATGACTTTGTTCAACACTTCTTCGGCGCTTTACTTCTATGGACGCGCGAATGGACTTTGGAAGAAGAGGACGAGGCGCGCGCGGACGTTGAGTGTATTTTCGAGCGCGTGGTTGATGCGGAATACTTCCCGACAATGTTTCGGAACCTGCACGAAAAACAGGAGGCAAACGCTCGAAGGAAGGAAGTGTTATTGCGAGAATACTTGTTTAAAGACTTCGGGGGGGATGCGACGGCTTGTTTTGCCAAAGTCGAAAAGATGGTACCGGTGTTGTTTTGCGACGCGCAATCGACTCTGTTGCACTTCTTGGGGAGACTTTCGGTTAAAGCACGCCGCTTTGATGGTAAAACGGTAAACGACAAACACCCGTACGTGTTGCCAGAATCCGTGATGGCGTTCCTTTTGGATACGACGAGGGAAGCTGCGAAAGCGTGCAAAAAGTATGCAAAAAACGACGATGCGGGGTTCGCCGAGCGAAACGTCTTGCGCGAGTGTTTGTTTACCTTGCGTTCGATTTCCGAGATTGAGTCTACACCGCATGTTCCGGATACGGTTGGGTTCTTAGCTGGAACTGGACTCGCTCGTCTTCTCGTTGGGATGATTATTGCGTTAGATCCGCCCTCGGGAAGCCGCCAATCGATGAAGGCGAAAGGACCAGCCAAGGCTGAAGAGATACCTAAATTCCCAATCGACGACCAAGCGTTTGGAGGTCAAAATTTCGTACGCGACAACTTTCCGACGGTGAAACCGTACAACGGATATCGCGTCGACATCATAGCCACGTTAGCGAACGCCTCCCACAGACGTCCGAGAGTGTGTGAAGACGTTCGAAAACTTGGCGGCGTTGCCGTCGTGTTATCGCACACTCGAGGCGAGGAAGGTGACGACGGCGCCATGGACGGATGCGAAGAGGAACCTTTCTTGCGCGAGTGGGCGTTGTGGGGTACGCGAAATTTGTGCGAGGCAGACGATGTGATACGGAAAGAAATCGAAGTTTTAGCGCCGGAAAAGATCCTAGAGGCTGAGGAGTTGATGAAGCGAGGGCTAAGAGCCGAGTTGAATCCGGAAACTGGGAAGCCGAGAGTGGTTTCGATAGAGAAATCGAGTAAAGTCGAGATGGAAACGGTGAGCGCGCTTGGAGGAGGTCCGATGGCGACGCGAAGGACAAAAAAAGTTCGCCACGTGGAAACGCAAAAGAATGAAGATGACAGGAAAGAAGTAAGAGCAGAAGAAGAAGAGTTTCAGATTCCAAAGAATTGGAAAGTCGCCGAGCTTTAATAGAGTGTCTACGTATTGTACATAGGTAGATTAAATTATCATCCCCTACCGGGATGGCAAGGATTTATGATTACTCGTTTCTTTCTTCTTCCGACTACTGCACACAACGAAGCGAACCAACGCGACTAACGCGACACCCCCGGCTAGAACTATCATCCGCATGTCTTTCCTCTTTCGCAACCTCTCCTCGACTCGATCGTCTTGCACCTCCCTCACCGCCGCCTCGTACTCTCTCTCCGCAACCTCTACATCGAACGTCTTTTGAATTTTCACCAAACTCGTCTTCTTTGACCCCACACTCGCGTTCGTTTCGTTCGTCACCACGACACTTTCCGCGCCGTGTTTCTCATAAAACCGAACCAACTTTTTCCTCTCCCCATCCGCAGTCGCGCTCACTTTGAAAACATTATCCTTGGCCGCGTGCAACTGTCCGTAATACATGAGCAAGGACCCGTATTTCAATCCGCGGTACTTTCTCGAGATTGCAATATTCACGCCGTACCACGAGTCCGTATATTTGCACCCTTGCGCGAACCCAATCACCGCAGACTCGACTTGTTTTTTCAACTTTGACGGCGAAAACTTCTCGGTGAGTACTCGATTTTTCTCGCTCGTCTCCGCGTTCGTCTCGTTCCGTTTTCTCTTCTTCTTTTTGTTCTTCTTCTTCGGTTCTTCCTTGACCAACAAAATCCAAAGCTGATCCGATTCTTCGTGCAGCGCGCACAACCTGTCGAAAAACTGATCGTCATCTACTTCTTCTCCTCGATAGTCTCGTTCGTCGCCGTCTCTTTTTTGTCGTCGTCTCGATCCTTCTTCTCTCGTCGCGAATCGATGTTCCTCGGGGAAACACTGCGCGTGTATCTCTTTCACGTCTCGGGAAAATTTGCGAATGGTGTTCCCGCTGCCGTCGTTGAACGGGTTGAGGACGATTAAGGAGAGAGATTGGGATATTTTCTTGGTTAACATTATTTGTGCGACGATAGAATGCGGCGATTGACGTTGAAAATGTTCTCTCTTTCTCTCTCGCGCGTCTCGAGTTAGTTGTGACGATGATGATGAGAAGAAGTCACAAAAAGATACGAAAATGTGGACCAACTTGTGGTAAAAAATCGATAGTTGGCTTTTCTTGCTTTTTGTTCTGTTCTCCTAACGTGGCATGAAGATATATACACACAACACGAATACTACTCATTATGCTCTCTTTCTTTTTCTCACACATTCTCTCGCTCGCCTTTTCCTTCTCTCTTAGTTAATACGCAGCCTCGGCGGTGATGACGTCGTCGATTTTCAAAATCATCTTCACCACTTGCGTCGCGAGCGATACTTGCTGAATCTTACCAACCATAGTTTCAAACACGCCTTGTTCTTTCATGTCGCACGTGCCGGTTTCTTTGCAATCGATGCCTAAGCAAAAGTTCTTCTCTTTCAACTGTCTCGCTTTAATCGTCGCCACGGTTTCGATGGGAGGTAAACCAGAGTTTTCGGCCAACGCGTTCGGGACGGATTCCAACGCCTCTGAGAACGCACGCATGGCGTATTGTTCGACGCCTGGAATGGAATCGGCAGCCGCTTCGACCGCGATACCACAGGCAATTTCCGCGCTCCCACCACCGTAGACGATGTGGTTACTTCTGACTAAATTTCTCGCCACGCAGATGGCATCGTGCAGCGATCTTTTCGTCTCGTCAACCATCATTTTGTTCCCTCCTCGGACAAAGATGGTCACCGCTTTACTCGCTTTGCAATCTTCGACTAAAATCATGCGTTCTTTAATGGTACCGAACGCGACTTCTTTTACCGACCCAGCTTTACCTAACTTGTCCGCGGTGAGCTCTTGAAATCTAGGGACGATTCTCCCGCCCGTCGCGATGGCTAATAACTCCAACTCGACGCCGCCGACCCATCGAATAGCTGGTAAATCAGCTTGCATCAACAAGTGGTTCGCCTCGTCGTCAAAACCCCACTGGCAAACGACTAAAGTTGCCCCAGAGTCTTTACACTGTTGCACCATATCCGTAAAATATTTCGCTTCTTGCGCGCGCAACTCTTCGTACTTCTCGGGAGTATCGATGTCGATTTTATGTTTCGTTTTCGGTTTAGGCGGTTCAAACGGACACGTTAAAATGGCAATCTTCGCGTCTTCAATTTCCTTGCGCATTTGCGGGTGCGAGATGTCTTTATCCAACACGATCCCGTTCACTAAGCACGTATCTTCCAACTTCCCTCCGACTTTACCTTCCAACTTTATCAAATCTAGATTCACGTCTTTCCTCTCCAAATCCGCGACGCCCATGACAGCTTTGACGCAAATCTCCGCCATCTCTCGCTTACATCTGTTCACAATTTTCGAACTCAACGTCGTGCAACACGTTTGCACCAACGGCTCGATATTTTCGCGACTAAACTCAAACTCTTCCGAGATGCGCTCCAACTCCGTGATGGCGACTTTGGACGCCATCTCGTAGCCTTCCGCGATTCTCAACGGGTGAATCCCGCGATCTAACAACGTCTCCGCTTGCTCTAAAAGCGCGCCGGCTAAAACAACCACACCCGTCGTCCCATCCCCGATTTCGTAATCTTGTGATCTCGAAAGTTCGACCAAAAGCTTCCCGATTTGATGTTCCACTTCCATGCGTTCTAAAATCGTCGCGCCGTCGTTGGTGATGGTAATATCGCCGTCGCCGGATTGGAGAATTTTGTCCATGCCCTGTTCATGTTAATATGTTGTTATTATTATCATCACCATTGTTAGTATCAGTATCATTAGTGTGTTCGTATTCGAAAGTAGAAGAGTCGCAGAGAGCACCGCTTTAAATGGGGCGTCTTCGACAAAGTCGCTCGTCGATCGAAAAAGTCAACAACAAACGAGAGTCAACGGAAGAGGAAAAGAGGAGAAAAAAAATCATCATCCTCCGCTTTTATTATAATAAAAAACGAATAATCATACCTTTGGTCCGAGACTTGATCTCAGCGTCCTCGCCACGCTCTTCGCGGCGAGTATGTTCGCCTTTTGCGCCTCGATCCCCCGGAGTCTTTGTTTAGAGCTTTGTTCCTGTTCAATAATACAGAGAGAAAAGCGATGCGATGAGACGTTTGTTTTCCGATCTCGATGCGATTCTTTCCGCCGCCGCAAAAGCACCACTCGGCAAAGAATAAAAGCGCGCGAACGAAAAAGAGAAAGAATTACGAAAAGAGAGACGATTATAATTCGTACCTTGATGATCAAAAACGGTCGCCCGTACTCGTCGAATGCGAGGGACATGATGAGATTTACTCCTCTTTAAAAGTTGTGTATAAAAGTGGTTGTTGTTTAAGTGAAGGAAAAATTTTGCACCAAAAAGAGCAGTCGAAAATTTTTTTGAAAAAATTGAAGAACAAACAAACGACAGAGAAAAATGCGACTAATATGTAGGATAAACGCGTCATACGCGTGTATAGTATACTCTATATATTTACGTATATTTAAACGATTTATATTTAAACCCCGAAGACTTTGATGCTCCCTTTCGTGTCCGCGATGGCGAACGCGTCTTTGCCGAACGGTTCTTTCGCGGAGGCGTTAAAGTGGCCCCAACAGGCGCACGAGATTGGCGAAGAAGTCGATGTGGATCCAACGTCCCACGAGGCAACGACTGCACCGGTGGACGTGTTGAAACACTGGACGCCGTTACCGATATCGCCGGTGGAAACGAGGACGTGTGCACCATCCGCGGAGGTTTCTAAGATGCCGCCGGTTTTGACGAACGACTTTGAAGCGGCGGAAGAGAACGGGGAGGAGGACGAAGGAGAAGCCATTTGGAACGGAGCCGAAACGCCGGCAAACGCCGAAGTGGCTTTAAATTCACCGGACGCTTCAAACGTTGCCGCATCGCCGTCGCACGCGATGGCAAAGATTTCATTCGCGGCGCAAAACTTTGCGTTTACCCATCTCGGTTGTTTCTCAAAGTTTGGCACGGACAAACGCGAGATTTGGCCGCCGCCGCCGCGTTCTCCCGGACTCGAGCTGCTCGAATTGACCCGCAAATCGAACGCGAAGAGACCACTGGTTGGCGCGGAAGCGAGTAAGGTCGTGTGCCCACTTTCACCGCCGCCGAGTGCAACTGAACTCACGTTCCGAGCGCCGGGCGCGTGAAACGTCAACGGCGCGGCGCCAAAATTGGCACATCTCGCATCCCACACGCGAATGGCGCTTCCTTCGCCGGCGCAGACCAAGATATTATCGTCCGTACCCGTCGTCGTCGACGTTGCCATGCACTCGATGCTTTTATTCACTCTGAGCTGTTCATAGTTTTGCACCACTGTGCCTATTTTCTCTCCAGTCGCCAAATCGATTTGCGAGACGCCGCCAAACTTCGTCGCGCAAAACGCAACGCGATCCTTCAAAGTTGTACCCACGCAGCTCAAACCTTTCTCGGTGCGCATTAACGCGAACGGTTTTCGACTGTCCGAAGCGTAAAGGCGGATAACGTCGTCCGCGGACGCCGCGAGTAACGAGGTTTGGCCGTCTAACCAAGAAGATGGGTCGAGAAACTGCATCGAAAGGACGCTTCGATGGACGTCGTACGTTTGTGAGATTTTGGAGGTGAATTTGCGAGTGGACGTGCTCGCCGACGCTCTCGACGCGTTTCGTCTGTCCTCCTCCATTTGGTTTTGTTTTGTCTCTTGTTCTTCTTTTTCGGAGTTTTTTGTCGCCGTCGTCATCGTTAGCTCTTCTTCTTCTTCTTCTTTGGCTTCCGCGGCGACGCCGCGCTCCTCCTTCGTCTTCTCCTCCGCTTTCTCTTCCCTCAAAACGTCGAAGTCGTCGCCTAACGGAGGAAGCGCTTCGAAAATGCTCGCCCCACCGAGCTCTATTGCTTTCGACGGGTCTCTTCGCAGCAATTCTCTTTGCATTTCCGCGGCTTTTGCGTACAATTTCTCCTCCTTCTCGCGAAGCGCGATCAGCGTATCTCGCAACCGTTTTCGTCGATCTTGACAATCCAAAATTTCCGTTTTGGTTCGACGAAGCTCCGCGGAGAGCTTTTCGTCCGAAGATGGCGGAAGATGATGTTTCTCTCGTTCGTTGTTGTTCGTTTTCATCATCATCGCGTCTCTGTGTTGATTATGAAGAGTATACAAATTCGTGCGAATATTGCCAACGCTTCCTCCATTTCCGCTCGCGGGCGTTCGTTGGTGTTGAAAAATCGGCGTCCTAGGTAACGGTCCTTCCCCTCTCGCAAAGTTCGCATCGTCTTCGTTAAACCCGCCTTGAAACGATGCGATGCCGTTCAAAAACGCCTCCGTGTTCATGCCTTCGTTCGTGTGCTCGTTTGGCCACGGCACCGCCGTATTCGCCAACGGCGTCGGCGGTATGCCTAAAACCGCGGAGCGCTGCTGAGCGTGCGAGTGAAATCCAGGCGTGCTCATCAACGTCCCCATCATCTGCGGCTGTTGCTGCCCAAACTCCACGACGCCGCCGTAAAACTTCGCCTGTTCCGGCTGTTTATGCCACGTCAGATTTCTCGCATTCACTCTCGCCAAAATCTCCTCCGTCGCGTCCACGTTCTCGTGCGTTTCCTTCGGGGTCCCGTCCTCGTCTTCGACCACTTCTTCCTCTTCCTCGCCGTTCAAAACCGCGTGATCATCATCCAAAAAATCCAACTTGAACCCACCCGCATCTTCACCTGTGTTACTCATACCACGCGCAGGAGTCTCGTTTTGATGTTTAACGACAACACTCGGAGACTTATTATCGTCGTCCGTCCATCGCTTATGCGTCGACGGCGGCATGTTAAATTCTTCCTTCCTTCCTTCCCCTTTGACATCAAAATCATCATTTTCCAATGTCATCAGCGGAGAAAACGGAGGCTCTGTGAACACTTTCTCTTCTCGTTTCTTTGTCTTTTTCTTCGTCGATCGCGTTTTTGGTGTTTTCATTCTCGTCTTCTTCGCGTTGTCTGTCTCTTTGATGATATTATTCGTGTTAAACGTCATCGTCACGTCCTCTAAATTTCGCATCGACCGGAGCGGCGAATTGATGTCGTCTTGGTCTTCTTCTATCGCCTCGCGAACGAGTTGGACGTTGGAAATTTCCGTGAGATCGTTCGATTCTTCCTCCTTGACAGATGCTTCTTCTTTAGCTTTGCGTCGACTGCTCCGTCGAGACGAGTGTGCTGCTGTCGCGCTCATTATTGTGTGATTTTGTATCGTTTTGCGCTGAATTTGTAACGTTTGGATTTTGAATTTTGAGGGATTTTACGACGTACAAAAAATGTGGTGAGCGCTCTTCTTACTTTACTTTTGTTATGCGTACATTGTGATTCTACCATTGATGCTGCTGATTAGATTATTATTCTTTTTAAGTTTCAGCGTCGGTTTGGGGCGGGCCGACGGCTTTCCACATGGCCAAACCACCGCCTCTTCCTCGAGCGGCGACGCACTTTTCATCCGCGTAGACGAATTTGAAGAACGGGTTCGCGCCCGGCTTGGATTTATCGTTGGATTTTGTGATTTTGCCTTGACCTTCGGTGGTTTTCTCCTCGGTCGCTTTGACCGCGTCCCATTTGCCGTCGTCGATGTCGAAGCCTTTGACGAAAGAGAAGACGCCTACGGAGCACTTCGTGAAGGTGAACTCGAGCATTTTTAAGTTTTGTCTCCAAATGAAAGGGCCGTCGAAAAAGAATTTGATTGGGCCTACGTACACGCCGTTGCGTATGCGTTCGTTTTTTATGTCGAACGATTGGACGGCTTTGATTGGGAAGTAAGTCCCGTCGCCGTTTCGGTTGACGTTGGCTTTGTTTTTGTTCGTCCCGGTGGTATACACGAGTTCCCATTCGCCGTTGAGCATGTCGCCGGTGACGTTGAATTTACTCTTTTCGCACGCCGCGATGGCGTCGCAGACGTCTTCGACGTTTACGTTTTTCGTTTCGCACGCTTCGTGCATCACCGAGATGGCGTCAAACGGCGCTTTCGGGTCGCCCTCCAGCAACGCGAATTGCGTCAATCGTTTCGGGTCGCAGTAGCCTAAAATCCCCGGATCCACGTGGTCAAAGACAATCTCTCCTTCTTCGTCCAAGACCATCGACCCGCCTCTTTGCACCAAGAGCTGATCGTCTTCGCACACTAAATCGTCCCAGTTGTTTAAAATTTCCGTCATGTTTGCCAATCTCAAGGTCGCCATCTCAAACGGTCTCAAATACTCGGCGCCTAAAGTCGCGTCCATCAATTTCCTCACTTCCGGTACGTCCGCGTTCGAGCCTTCCACTAACACGGGCGGCTTATTCTTCGATCCAAAATACCCCGATATCACCGTCTTCAAAGTCCCCGGAGACCCGATACCGGCGCACATTACCAACAACTTCACCATCCCGGGAAGCTTCACCGGAAGCGCGTCGCCGAACCCGGGCGAATACTCCATCTTCCGATATAACTTAGAACTTGTCGTCACGATTAACTTCTCCTTGGGAAACTTCGTCCGTTCGCAAAACTGTTCCCCGGCTTGAACTGAACCTAAACCAAACGCGATCACGTTTACGTTCGCGGCTTCCAATCGCGGTAAATCGTCCACCATAAATTTCGCCTGTTCCCACGAGTCAAAATCCGCCAGTTGCGTCAGGAATAAAACAATCGTTCTTTTCCCACTTTGTTGTTTACCACCGAACACCTGGTCGCTTCCGCCGGAAAGTACCTCTTTCGTATCCACTTTAATCAACTCTTGTTTGCACTCGTCGACGAAAGAGCGAAAGTTTTTCGCGGTGTCGCGAATCTTTCGCCTGTTTGCGAGGATGACGACGTTTGGTGCGTCCGTCGTTCTCCCGACGGATGACGACGACGAATTCATCGCGAACGCCGCGCGACGAGTGCGACGACGAATATTTTTGGTCGTCGTCGTGGCGTTTTTCGTGGAAAGAAAAGAAGCATCATCGCGAAGAGTACTTCTGTTCGTGCGCTTCTTCGCCGCGAAAGCGACGCGTACCACCCCGCCGGGGCTTGTGTTTATGAAAGCCATGTGTTGTGACGAATGATTAATGTTGTTCCTCTCTTTACTACGCGCTTGTACGTGCGAGTATGTCGCGTCGATTATAAAATCATCGTTCTCCTATGTGCTACTACTTCTCTCTCTTTGTTTTTACTACTTTTACGGATCAAACTCCTTCCTGGTAAAATCGTCCGAGTCGATGACGTTTGAATCGTTCGAGTCGACGGAGCCTTTTGAAGAGCCGTCGTTGTCGCCGCCGCTTTTGTCGGCGGCGTCGCTTTCCACGAAGACTTCTTTCGGCATCTCTTCTAAAGAAACGATGTTGTTGTTGTTGTTGTTGTTTTCGCCGCCAGACGTTGTCGTTGTTCCAGCCGCGACTACTTTTGTCGTCGTTTTCGTCGCCCCAACGGAATCGTTTTCGGATTCCGGGTCGTCTTGCACCGGCATCGATTGTTTCTCCATCTCGAGAAGCTTTTGTTTTTGCGCTTCGAGTTTTAAATCTCTTTGTTTCTCGCCGATTCGAGCGACGGTCAAGTTCAACTCTTTGTTGTATTGCGCGGTCAAGGAATCCGAGAACATATCTTCGCAAACTTCGGCGGAGATGGCAAACGTATCGCAGCCGATGCTCCCTAAATTCGCTAAATCCACCGCCGATCGAACGTTTTTCACCAAGATTTTCGATTCCGAACCGCACTTGGTGATTGTTTTCATCATCTCCTCCGTGGCTTTAAAGCCGTCTCGACCGGCGTCGTACATTTTTCCGAACGTCGGGGCGACGTAACTCGCACCGATCGCCGCCGCCATTAACGCCTGATGTGGCGCAAATACGCCGGATATTTGCACCCTCGCGCCGTCGGCGACGAGCGCGTTGGCCGCTTTGACGCCTTCGAACGTGCACGGTACCGCGACGACGATTCTCTGCGGATCATTCTTCGCCAACACGATTCCATTTTTCCAAATCTCGTCGGAATCTAAACCCCACGACGGCACGTGCACCTCGTTCACGCTTTCGTACTCCAGCGCGGCGTCGACTAAATCGAGCAAAGTTTGAAACGAAAAGTCCTCGTCGTTCGCCGTCGCTAACGTCTCTGACTTTTCCAACAGCTGCACGTTCGTCGTCACGCCAAAGAACAACCCGGTGGGTAACCATTTTCGCCACTCGCTCTCGTCCGCGCTATCCAAAAACAGTTTCACCGACCCTCGCATGGACGTTCTCTTCGGGAGTGAATGAATATCTTTCAATAACTCGTCTCGCTTCTCCTCGTCGATGGAGTCGAAAACAATCGTCGACCCCGACGACGAAGCCGAAGACGACGACTCGTCGGTACCGTCTCCCATCTCAAAGTTTTTCGCTCGCATCATCTCTCCTTCTTCTCCAACACCAACTTCGAACGCACCGTCGTTCTCGTCCTCGTTCGTTTCTTTTCCTCTTTTCTCTTCTCTTTCTTCTTGGTCTTCATCGTCTTCGTCTCCTCGATCGCCGGTTTTTAAGAACTGTTTCACCATGGTATCCGTCAGCTTTTTGAGCATGATTTCCTTCTCCGCGACGCCTTTTAAAACTTCGTTGATGTCTTCTTCCTCTGAACTTTTCATATCGTCTGATAACGAGTACTCGTCCGGATCGTCGTTATTTTCTTCTTCCCCGTCCTCCTCCTCCGAGGACGAGGATACCGCGCGACACAGGAGGAGGTTTGGTGTTCTTCGTTGTCGTCTCTCACCTCCTCCCGATGATGAAATTCCAATTCGATGACGAGGAGTCGTCCGATGACATCGCCGAGAAAGACGAGAGAAAGAAGAACACGTATTATTACGAGGAGGTTTAAACGAAGAGGAAGTCGCTTTCGAAGAAGCGCACGCTCTCATCGATAGAATGTGGTACATAAAAGATAAGCTTTTTGTCTTATTCTTATGCTGCTCAGAGGAAAGAAAATTGAACTCTCCAATGCAGCTAAACCCTAAATACACCCTAAATACACCCTAAACTGTTGTCAAGAGAAAACTTCCCACGGGAAACTTTTCGTGACTCGACGACAGAAAGACGAAGCAGAGAGATACTGGTAGTATATCATGGCATCATCCTCGGCGTACCGCCAAACGCAAATCTTTTTGAAAAAGACCCGGGACCGAGTGCTCTCGGGTAATAACGATGCTCTGATGATAAGTTCTCGTTTCCGTTTGATCGATGCGAAAGGTGAAGTCTTAGGTCGCTTAGCGTCTCAGATTTCCTACGTTTTACAAGGGAAAGACAAACCGACGTTCGATCGATCGAAACCTCTCGGGGACGCGATAGTGGTGATAAACGCGAGCAAAATACATTTAAGTGGAAGGAAAATGGAACAGAAAAAGTTTCACAGGCACACCGGTTACGTTGGAGGTTTAGTCACTCGGACGGCGAAAGCGATGCACGCGAGAGACGAGACGTTTTTGATTCGGAAAGCGGTGGAACGAATGTTACCGGACAACCAACTGAGAAAAGAACATTTGAGAAAGTTGAGAGTGTTTCCGAACGAAGAACATCCTTTTAAAGATTTAAGCGCAGATCGGCTGGTGCCGTTTGAAATGCCTTTGAGAGCGTTGAAACGATCGGATGGGGAGGACGAGTATAGATTGGAGACGGAGAGCGGAAACGACGACGAAGAAGACGACGGGTGGCAAAGTTTCAATCCGAAGAAGAAGGAGGAGTTGAATAAGAGATACAGGAAGAGTTTAGAGGCGAAGAGAGGGTGGAGAATGGGACAGAAAGGACAACAGTTTGTGGATTTAGATGATTGATGATAGGTGTAGTAGTTAAAGTTTTAAAATATTTTATTAGATTTCGTAGCCAGCTTTCTCCGGGTCGAAGGAGTCTCCGTCAATCATCAAGTCTTCGTGTCGCAGTCGGTGCACGGCAACCATCAATATGATCCACATGCAAAAGAACGCGATACCGGTCATGAAGACACCGGTCCACATGAGCGTGGCCGTTTTCACGGAACTTTGTAAACGCTCTTCCGTTTTCCGTAATCCCGCGAGCTCGGCGGCTTCTCTTTCCTTTTTTGGTTTATCTTTGTTCGGGTCCGCCCATAAGTACTCGCACGTCACCAACGAATGCGCTTTCGGCAAGGACTCGATTAAATCTCTCGCCAGTTTCACGTTCGCTTCCACGGCATCGTACGTGTCGTACGGAATCCACGGGTCGTTGGAGCTTTCAACGAGGAAACACCGGGCGGCGAACACGGTCGTTTCCGTCGACGCCGCCAACGCGCATCGAGTATACTTCGTTTCAAAATCGTACACGTTTGTGTCCAAGTAATACGCAGACGAATCATCCACGTATCCGGGTTCATCCGTTTTCACGTACGTAATCTCCTCAACGCTCGAACTGTTGTGACGGTAAAAATCACACGTGGTCTCTTCGAACGATGTAAACGTTTCCCCAGAACGCGCGGTGAAATCGTACCGACCGGTTTGCGTCGATTTGTCGTGCAATAACTCTCGCCGTCGTTGAAATCGTCGTTGCTTCTTTCTATTCTTTGCATCATCATCGTCGTCTCTACCACTACTACTACTATGACTACTACTATTACTACTATTACTATGACTACTGTGACTATTCTCGCTATCGTGATCGTCATCGTCTACTTCTTCTCCATCTCCTTCTATTTCTACTATTTTATTTCCTGCGGTTCCCGTTCTCGTATCGCTCGCCGCAGACGCGCACAAGGTGCTCGTAGACACCGGTTTGAACATCGCATTCATCAATCTTACCGGAGCATTTTCCGCTTTCATCACCTCGAACGGATCAATCTGAACCATCTTCTCGTTTGCACTATTTATGGTGGAATACGTCGCCGCTCTCAATTCGTTGACGACTTTCAAACTCGTCGACGCATCCGCGCACGTCACGATTGCGCTCACGTCCACGTTCTTTGGCGAAGTTAAATATTCGTTCACGGTAAAGTGCGCGTCGTCCAACGCCACACCGAGCGCGGAAACCCCACCGAACACGATCCAAGTGAGCAACAAAGCTTGCGTTAAGAAAATCGAGCAAAACACAATCACGCGCCAATTTCCTCGCACGATTGCAATCGTCGTAATCGAGGACACGATAAACAAGACGCTCGTCAAACCGAGACTGGCTCGTTCAGCCATTTTCGCGTTCGTGGAAATAGTATCCTCGTACTCTTTCGCCATATCCTTCGCGTACGCCACTTCCTCTCGTATCTCTTGCAACGCGTCGCTCGACGACACAAACACGCCTTCGTCTATGCTTTGTTGTAAACTCGCTTCGATGGACGGATACGTTTCGATTTCTAATTTCACCATGATATCTCTCACCGAGTCCGCCGCTTCCGTCAACTCGTCAGTCAGCACGTTTCCGCACGAGAAGACTATGAAGCACCCGATAGCGCCGAGAAGCGCGAAACATACCATCACCGTTTTCGTCTGTCTCAGCGCCGCGCGAGTATACGGAAACGGTTTGAACATCCGCTCGCACGAAGAACAGCACAAAGAGAAGACGCATTGGACTGACTTCAAAACCATAGCGACTGCAATCATCGAAAGCAACAAAAACGCAATCGCGAGCCCCGGTAACGCCTGCCCGATCAAAACGTTCTCGTACGTTTCGTCGTTCCTAAAGTACAATTTGGTTTCAATTTCCCCGGTTTTCGCGTTTAACCGTGGTAACGAGTACAGCGTTTTCGTAGGTAACGCGCGAATTAAATCATCTCTCAAACTTGTCGTCGTCGCGTTCACGAAAGAGGATTGGATCCCCGTGGAAAACGAGGAAGCGAGGGTGTAGTTGACGTTGTTCGGGATCGTGCCGCTCATTGTGCTGCGTGTGCTGGCCGTTTCTCGTTGTCGTTGAGATGATGCGCTTCTTTTTTTCTATAATAAATCTTCTTCTTCTGCGTTGAATAAATCTCCGCCGCGCTTCTCGGAAGGAAGACAAAGAGGACCAAAAGCAACCCTCTCTTCTCTCTCACTTATTCGTATTCAAACCTTCTTCGCGACGACGAGTTTAGCGGTAGAAAACACAAAAGTGTTTTTAAGAGAGAGGTAGATTAATTTTAAGAGTTCCTCGGTACAGAAAGAAACGGGAGAAGAAAAGAGGAAAAGTCTGGCGAAATAATTTTTTTTTTCTTGACACTTTTGACTTTTTTTTCTCTTCAGAAGAAATCAAACCAAACCTCTCTCGTTCTTTCTCTCTCTCTTTTTTTACTGAGACGTATATTCAAACATGCTTCGTCGAGCGGGGAGGAGAGCTTTGCAACATTCGGAGCAGCAGCAGTTCGGGACGAACTCGTGCTCCCAAAAGCCGCTTTGTTTTTTTCTTCAAACTTCCGAGCGACGAGAACAAAGAGAACAACGGGAACAATTTCAACATCATCATCATCGTCAACAGAATCTGTATTACACGAAAGGGAAAAAGTCGTTCACGACGAGTGCGACAGCCAAGATTGGTCAAACGGGAGTTCCCGAGGAATACGGACAACCGAAAACCGGAGGGACCGCGTTTTTAGGCACACCGAGGAACCATCGAGAACTGTTGAACACACGTCCTCTGAGTCCAGACGTTCTGGACGTGGACGGGAAGAGCGCGCACTATAAGTTTCCGATCGTGGCGTTGTCCTCGATTACCAACAGAGTCACCGGGTGCGTGTTGTCCGGAGCGGTTGGCGTAGGGGGCGTGATCGCGTGCGTGGGAGGCCCAGAGGCGGTACCGGAAACCGTGGAGCTGTTTAAATCGCAGTTTCCTTTGCTCGTGTTTCCAGCGAAAGCGATGTTGAGTTTCCCGTTTGTGTATCACGGCGTCGCCGGGTTGAGGCACGTGATTTGGGACATGAGCGTGTTTGGGATCGATAACGAAAACGCGAAGAAGAGTTCGATGTTTGTGTTTGCGAGTAGCATCGTAGGCGCGGCGGCCATGGCGAGTACAAGCATTTAATAATACAATCTACAAACAAATCTTAGTACTACCACTTGTCTTTCTATATCTCTGTATTGTTACAAAATCTAAAGGTACAAACGCGCGTCACCCACATTCTTTCGAAGAGGAACTGGAAAAAAAATCAATCGAACAACTCCGGGCAAACTTCAAACAAATCGCCGATGGATTCGACGACAACATTCGCGACTGCATTTAACTCGCCCTTATCGCTCTTATCTTTATTTTTTTCACCACCGCCACCAAGTTCCATCTCCAACGTCTCCCCGGCGACGAAAACGCCCCCCATGCCTAAAGCTACGCACGTTTTCAAGTTCTTAAACGAATCCTCAAACATGACGCATTCTTTCGGCGAGACTCCTATATCTTCACACACCATCTCGAATGCTTCAGGCATCGGTTTCGCGTTGTCACCCATAAAAGAACTCCCGTATATGCCATCTTCGAATAACTTTTCGTCGATGTTCAACGCGCCTAAACACTTCCTCGCTTGCTTTTCCGCCGTATTCGTCATCAACACCATCTTGCCTTTCCTCTTCGAACACGCCAGTTTCAGTCGTTCGAGCGTTTTGTTCACTCTTAGATCGCACGAGAGATACTCGTCGTATCCTTTGCGCACGTACTCCGTAAACTCGTCGTGTTCCACCGCGTATCCTAAACTCCGCAATCCTTTCAACGTCTGATTGTGTTTCTCGAACGCCTCTTTCCGCACGCGTCTCGCGTCTTCTAAACTTAAATTAAACTTCTCCGTTAAAAATTTTCGCTGATTGTCTCGCACGTTCTCCAAGTACCCGTTCGAGGCTGGGTACAAAACGCCGTCTAAATCAAACACCAACGTCGTCTTCTCTTTTCCCCACGATGATGATGATTTTCCCCCCTTTGAAGAGGAGGACTTCGAAGTCTGAGGACGACGAGAGGTGGAGGAGGTCCCCCGATGAAGAATATTCCTCCTCCTCCTCGTCGTCGTCGTCGTCGTAAAAGTCGTCCCGTTCAAAGTCGTCGTCGTCTGAATCGTCGTCATCGAAACGGATGTACCGTTACCACCACCTTAAAAAGTCATCGATTTCATCACCCTTTTTTTGTGTGGGCGTCGCCTCTTTTGAAAGATCTCCACCCAAAAAGAGATCTCTTTCGCCTGAAAAATTTCATCCGAAAAAGCTCCGCTCTGCCGTCTAAAAATCATCCTCTCAAACGCGTAGAATTGTTTTCAATCACACGAGAGAATAAAGACCACGCGAACGTCGCAACAGTAAACTCGAAATGTTTTCCTTACGCGCGCAATCTGTTTCAACGGTTTCTGCGCTCAGAAATTGCAGAGCGAACTCTCGCGTGAACAGGTGCGACGCGTTTCGTCGCGATTGATGCGAGGGGCTAATTTTAGTTTTTTTTTTCCTTTTTGTGGGAAATATCTCTGAATGCAGAGCGGACGAACATCTCTCTCGTCCTCGCGCTCTTTCTTTTTCTTCGCTTCGTGCGTCCACAACGGTCGTCGCGTGGGCCTCTTTCTGAGAGATGAGGAGACGCGCGGGGTCGTTTTCCTTTGAAACGACCGGAGGTAAAGGGAAGGGGCTTCTTTCCTCGTCGTCGTCGTCGCAAAGGAAGATGATGATGATGATGATTTGTTTTTTTGATCTCGTGTGTCCGTCCACTGACTTATCTCTTCTTCGTATTATCCAAAACCGAATATCTTCTTCGAACGACAACAACAACTTTAACGCATTAAAACAGAACCGTCAAAGCGACGGCGACGAACACGGAGAAGAAACTCTCCCCGCTCGAAAAAGGGGGCACGAAAGCCGGCTCCGAGGCGTTCGGGAAAGATGCCGCGGCGACCACCAAAGCTGGTTTGATGGGGAAATCCACCCAGAAATGGGAGGACTCGAGATGGGTGAATGGGACGTGGGATCTCGCGCAATTCGCCAAGGCGGACGGGACCACGGATTGGAACGCAGTCATCGACGCCGAAATTGTGCACAGAAAGATGTTGGAGGAGAATCCGGCGGTGTATGACGAAGACGGTACGTTTGACCTCGGTCAAATCCCGTGGCAAGTATGGATGATGCGCTTTCACTTGCCCGAGGCGGAGAAGGCGAACGGCAGAGCCGCGATGGTTGGGTATTTGTTCGCGTATTTGATCGACGCGGCCACGCACACTGGTTTGGTTGAGTTACACGACTCGTTTTTGGGCAAGACGGCGATCTTTGCGACCGTTATGTTTGTCTGCTTTGTCAGACAGTTGAGCGATTTGGACAACTTGAAGGTCTTAGCGGACGAGGCGACGTTTTATGATAAGCAGTGGCAGCAATCGTGGGAAGGCGTGGAAAGACCATCCGAGAAGAAGGATTAAGTATTATTATTATTATTATTATTGTTAGTAGAAAGAAAGAAAGAAATAATATACATGAGAGAGACGAGAGTCGATGCAGAGAGAAAGAGAGAGAGAAAAGAAGAGAGGCGACATCGAACGTATCACCGTAGAACGAAATACCACGCAAAACACACCGACAGGAAAGAGAGAGAGAAAAAAAAAGAGAGATCCAACGAGGGAGAGCCGCTTTAATAGCCGAGAGAGAGAGTGAACATACCAAAATATAGACCTTCATTTTTACGTACTCGCACCGTAACGAGCGCTCTTCTCTCCTCGCCTCATCGGCTCCTCTTTGTCGAATTTTAAAAGAGAATATCTTTTCTAATCCAAAGTCGTTACAACAAAAGAAGCAATCGAAGAACAAAAACGCATCACATGCGCTTCGCTACGGCGGCGGCACCTTTATCGTCCTCGTCGTCGTTGCAGTGTTCTTGTTCTTATTTTCATTCACCGCGTAGTCGTCGCAGTATTCGTCGCGAACGTCATCCTCATCCTCCGCCGCGGAAGAAAAGGATGACGACGACGGCAACGACATCACCATCCGCTTTTCAAAAATCATCGACGGGAGGAAAAGCAGCAGCAAATGATGACGATGATAATGACGATGCCGTCGAACTCTTACGAATTCTCCGCGAGATGATTGCGAACCGACAAAAGTTTCCGGAACTGAGGAAGACGTGCGTTCAATTTTTCGAACGAAAGATGATGGAAGATGGAGGAAAAGATGAAGAAGAGCGAACGTATTCGATTCCACCGCGAATATGTCTGGATTGCGTGGAGATTTTGGAAGACGAACGACGCGTGCGAGAGGAAGAAAATAGCGACGATATGAAAGAATACGAAGAAGAAGAAGATGAATTTTATGACCGAAACTGGGGGCAGGAAGAGTCCTTCTGCGACGACGACGAAGAAGAAGCGGCGCCGAAAGCGTCGACGAAGGAGATTGAAAGCGAGCGGATTTTACTTCAGTTTGTGATCATCGAGAGTTGCACGAGAGCGACAAACGTTCGAGAAGCGTACACTAGGAACTGGTTTGAACTAAAAAACATCACGAGGTCGAGAGTGAGGTGCGAAAAGAGCCGACGCCGCGCGGCGAATTTAGTGTATTTTGCCGCCAAGGAGCGAGGCGGAGGTGCGCAACAGGCGAGAGTTATCGCGCGCGTCGCGGAGTCGTTCGGGGTTGGCAAAGAGGATTTCTTTTGGGGGGAAGAAACGAACGATATCGTCACCAATCGAGTCATAGAAGAGTACGTTGAATTTTTATTGGAGGAAGCGCCAGGGAGCGCGTGCGCGACGATCACGCATTTCGAGTTGGAAAAGTTTACAAACTCGGAAACGTTTGAGCTCTTGGCGAATAGAGACGAGATTGGTTTATTGGAAGAGTTGACGAAAAATCTGTCGAGAGAGAAGAAGATTGAGTTTGTGGCGACGTGTTTAGCCATGGAGTCGCATGCGTTTTTAAGGGCCGGGTTTCGAGCCGTGAAACGGTTCAATCTGTACGAAGAATTTCCGAACATTAAGAAACAGTATTGGGAAAGTTCCATCGACCGAATGGTTTCGAAAGGCGCGTTCGAGGCGGCGTTGAAACACGCCGGAGATGACGTCCGTTTTCAAGAGCGAGTGGTGAGCGCGCTCGTTACTGCGGGAGAATTAGAGTACGCGAGAACGTTTGCCGAGCGATGTGGCTTTAGCGAAGCTGATATCGCTTCAATTTGTTCGGACGAGATGATGATGCAAATGCGCATGGACCGCGAGTTGCGATATTATAAACTGCCAGAAAACGTAAACGTGAGTTTCGTGGACGATGAAAATTCCTTGAAAGAAATGTTTAGAGTTTTAAGCGCGTCCAATGCGATTGGCATCGATACCGAATGGGCCGCCAAGCTCGGCGGTTCAGACAGTGAGAATGAGAACGAGGAGGATGAGGAAGAGAGTAAAGAAGACGACGCGAAAGCCGCGCCGCCGCCGTCGAAACGAGCTCGCAGCAGCGCTCTCAGCGAAACCGTCGCGTTGCTCCAAATCAGTTCCAAATCGGATTGTTTCCTCTTAGATCTCCCAAAACTTATCGACGACGCGCCATCGACGGTTTTAAGAGACACTTTGGGCGCTTTATTTTCAAACGATTCGATTTTAAAGCTCGTCTTTGCCGGCAAAGAAGACTTCAAGCGGCTCAGTCAATGCGCGTCGTACCTCGGCCAACCGCGAAACGTCCTGGACCTTCAACACTATTGGAGAACGAGAGTGGAAGACGCTCGAAGCGCGAGACAGAAGAAGAAGATGATGAAGAAGAACGGAGAAGAAGAAGAAGAAGAAGAAGAAGAAGAAGAAAACGGAGAAGGAACCGATCGGAGAAGAAAACCGTGGCTCCTCGAGAAAGAACTCAACCGACACCAACCCATCGGTCTCTCCAACCTGTGCTCGGTCCTTCTCTCAAAACCGCTCGATAAATCCGTCAGAATGTCCGATTGGTCCTCGCGGCCGCTCTCGGAATCTCAAACCGCGTACGCCGCTTTAGACGCGCAAGTATTGGTCGATTGTCACCAGATTTTGTTGGAATACGAAGAACGATGATAAAAAGCGCGCTTTCATTTTGAAAGAGAGAGAGAGAGAAAGAGAGAGTTTGTTCATCTCTAATGTATATGTATATGTATATATAGTGTGCCAGGGTTCTTCCGCGCTCGCAAAATACAGCGTTCAAAGCAGGAACAACACACGAGCCAAAATCAAAATGAAAAAATTTGCCAGCAGAGCACTTTTCTCACATTCATAATTTACTCATCTCTTTCTCTTTCTCTTGCTTTCGTTCTTTTTCTGGGAAGCATTCGATCATTTTTCGCCTCTTTTTGGTGCGTGGTTTCCCTCCCTCTGTTTGGGGAGACAAGGAATATTATTCCCCCAAAAGAAACCCATCCGTCAGTGTTTTCCCCTGCATACACGCTTCAAGTCCGAGACTTCTTACCAAGAAAACGCCTATTTCTCTCTCTCTCACTCGTGCGGAGCGTTGTTTATCCTTTTCTCGTTTTTAGCGGAAGAAATATATACTCTCACATTCTTCTTCTTCTCTCGTTGTTTGGAGATCCAAGAGAGCGCGTACGAGTAAGAAAATCATCTCATCGGGGAGACGATCCGTTTTTTTAGATACTCTTTCCTTCGCGCGTTTCTCTTCTTCCGCGAAACGCTTCTTCAATTGGAGACGTTAGACGCAATATGAGCGGCACCAAGAGCAGCGCCAGCGCATCCTCCTCCTCGAAAGCAGCGTCCAAAGAAGAGAAGAAGGAAAAAGAGGAGGACGAGATGAAAGTCGTCGTCAGCGCGGCGGAAAAAGAGGAAAAAGAAGATTTAAAGACGACGACGGAAAATGTTGCGGACGAGGACGAGGACGAGGAGAAGAAAGCGTCGAACAAAAGCAAGACGAAGAGTACCTCTGATGTGCAAAGGCTCCCGAGACCGTCGCGAGAGAAACACGAAACCGCGATGAAAAGGTTGAACGAACAAATCGAGGAGAGGAAAAAAACGATCGAATCGGCCAAAAGCAAAATCAAAGTCTTGAGAGACGGACGAGAAAAAGAGCAAGCGAAATACGCACCGATTCGATCGAAATTAAACGAGTTAGCCGCGCAATGTCAAATTTTGATGCAAACGAGAGATGCGTGTAGGAAAGAAGTTCAAGCTTTGGATAACATGGGGAAAGGCGAGAGAGACGGCGGTTCCGGGAACCGAGGAGGAGGGAAGAGCGCGGAGCAAATCGACGCGGAGATGGCGAGAATCGAAGACCAACTTTCGCACGAAACGATGAGTTTGAAGGAAGAGAAAGTCTTGGTGGAGAAGATTAAGCAGTTGAATAAGATGAAGGATTCGGCGAGAGCGATGGCGGCGAAGCAGGCGCAGATTACCGGGACGGACGGGTCGAGGAAGGCTATGCAAGAAAAGGCGAAAGCGAAGGACGTGGAGATCAACGCGAACAAAGCGGAGCAGCAAAAACTGAAGAACGAAATCGATAAGATTCGCGGCGTAGAGGGAGGTGGCAACAACAAGAATAAGAAAGAAAATGGTAAAAGTGGTAATAGCGGCGGCGGCGATAACTTCAACAAGAACGTGAAAGCTTTAGAATCAGAAAGAGACGGCGCGTATAAGCAAATCTTGAAGATTCGGAAAGAAATGGACGATTTGCGAGACGATTTTAAGAAGAAAAACAACGAGTGGTTGAAGAGAGAGAAAGTCTTTCGCGCGGAGCGAGACGCGGAGTACGCGTCGGAGAAAAAAGCGTCGGAAGAGAGGAAAAAGCAGTGGGAAAGAGAAAACGCTCCGGAACCGTTCGAGGCGGAAATTTCTTCGTGCGACCAGTTGGTGAGTTTCTTGCAAAAGTTCTTACCGAAAAGTGCACCGGCGGAAGCGACGTCCTCGTCGTCTAAAAACGGAAGCGCGGAGGACTTGACCGCGAAGTTGTCCGGTCTGAAAATGGTCAACAAGAGAGACAAAGACGAAGAGATGGACGATTTGCTCTCCATGACTGGTACGCTCACGAAAGCGAAGAAGAACAAAGTCAACGCGATGAAAAACGCGGGACCTAAACCGCCAAAGGAAACCGACAAAGTGAACCTATCTTTAGACGCGTACGGTATGTTTGGTAAAGTTGGCATTTCCGCGCCGTTAATAGTTGGCGAGGTGCCCAGATGTGTAGAATTGCTCAACGAGAAGAAGGAAGAATTCTTGGAGAAGCGAAAGGTGAAGAAAGAGCGCATCGCCGCCGGATTAGAAGACCCCGTCGTCGAAGAGGAGTCCAAAGACGAAGAAAAGAAAGAAAAAAACGGCAAGAAGAACAAGAATAAAAAGAAAGGTGGTGGTGATGGTGGTGGAGGCAAGATGCTCGTGACGGTATCGTTCGAAGTCAAGGAGGACGAGAAGACGGTGGTTGTTTCGATTTCGCCGAAAAAAGAGGATTAGAAAGAAGAAAAACGTGTTCGAGTCTTCTGAGAGACGTGTAGTGCTCGACAAAAGTGTTATGATGATACTAAAACTAAATACTAAATTCTACTACAGTTCTACTTCTTCTCTTCCTCCGCCTCTTCCTTTTTCAATAAATAATACTCCGGATCGGTCTTCTTTAACAACGCTCTCGCGTGTTTCCTCCAAGCTTCGGAAACTCGCAATCGCATATCGAACGCGTTTCCCATACCTCTCAATAAAACAGACACTCTGGAGATCATGACCATTTGCCTCGGCGTGTCAATCATTGGATCCCTTCGCTCCATCTCGTCGATAAATTCTTGCAAATTTAAGCCTTCGGTGATATCTGGCGTGTCTCGATCGTTCCAAAAGGTTGCTAATTTGTACGCCGTATCGACGTCTCTCTTCTTCGTCTTTCCTCCGAACCCGTCCGGCGGCGAGGACCAGACCAGCCTCGCTACTTCTTCTTTATCTTCATGCAGTAACGCCAAGACGAGTTTGGCATACGCGCGTCGGGCGCATTCGTCGATGCGCACGGTTTGACCGTAGTCAATGAGACCGAGTCTTCCATCGGGCATTAAAAGAATGTTTCCCGGATGCGGGTCGCCGTTGAACGTGCCGCACTCAAAAATTTCGTGCGCATGAACGTCCAACATGGTTCGCAACACGTCTCCGAGATTGACAAGCGTCGCGGACGGTTTCTTTTCTGACTTCCCAAACACGAGACGTAACGGTGAGAGATTATACGCCAACCGAATTGGTTCATCGATGAGAAGAAATTTCGCTCGAATCATCGCGTTCGCCTTCCTCGTCGCTCGCGCGGTTTCTTCCACGTCTTTAAAATTCGTTTCGTTTTTTGCCTCGTCGGCTAACAACGCATTCGCCGAATGACGCATCGCGTTCGCGTCCGCGCTCTTCCCAGTCGCCTTCAAAAATCTCTCGTACGACTCCTTCACACCTCTCACCAACGGCACTCCTTCGATCTCTTCCATAAACAACGCGTTCTTTGAACACATCTCCACTTTTGGTTCTGGTATTTTCACCCGATCTGAAAACTTCCCGTCCTCGATCAACCGTTTCATCTCTCGCAAATTCTCCGCCTCGATTCGATAATCAAACTCGTTCAAAAAGTTCCTCTGCACTTCCTTCAACGGCGGCACGTGTTGCGGTTGAAACAGTCTCAAAAAGAAAATCATCGTGTCCACGTCGTTCCTAAACCGACTCTCCACCTCCGGCGCTTGCACTTTGACCACGCACGTTTTCGATTCGCCTCGCAAGCGACATCGATGCACCGCTCCAATCGATGCCACGCCAATCGGCGTTTCCTCCCAATACTCGATCGCGTTTTCATACTTCGTCCCTCGTAAGCTTTCTTCCGCTATTTTCAGCGCCTCGCCTTTCTCCAACTTCGTCGGCGCTTGATCTTGCACTTTCTTGCACCACTCGAGATATTTCTCCGGGACGAAGTCATCTCTCGTGCTTAAGAACTGCGCGTGTTTGATGTAAAATCCTCTCTGTTCCCAGACTTGTTTCTCAATTATTGGGCTGAAATAGTTATGTAATTTCTCGTACTCTGCGTTCGCGTCGGTATCCGAGAGGAGAAAGAAGGAGGAGAACATCGTCGAAAGAGGGAAAGAAGAGGACATCACGTCGTCGTCTTCGTCCCCGGGACGATTTTGTTTTTGATGAAACCGATGGAACAATTCGTTCCTCCGTTGCACGTACCGGTAACTCAAATACGCCGGCAACGCGTGGTACCAAAACGTCGTCGTACGCTTCGCGTTTTCGTAGTTAAAGTACTCCGACGATGATGTTTTTGTCGTCGTCGTCGTTGCGGTCACCCCGATTGCTGCTGCGAGTGCTGCTGTCCCACCACCGAAAACCAATCGTCGTCCGACATTCAACATCATCGAAGAGTTCTTCAAACGAAAGCGTTAGTATATCTCCTCGTTTTTCTCGAGCGACCCGAAAGAGAAAGAAAGGAAGGAAAAGAGTCGTTCTCTTCCGTTTTCGTTTCACCACCGATAAAACCGGGGGGCAAATCGTCGATCGAAGCGTGGAAAACAAACTGTTACTAATTTGTGTGTTCTTGATCTGAAAGATTTGATTGAGAAATAAATACATCAAAAAGCGTTTTTATGAAGAGAAAAGTTGTGTTTTGTAGTGTCTTTTTTCATCACGCGTGCTGCGTTTCTTCTTCCCAGTATTCTCCTTCTTCCCAGTCGTCGAAATCTCCTTCTTCCTCTTCCTCTTCTTCTTATTCTTCTGATGTGCATAACGTTCCATCTTCGTGAGACCAGCCTTCTGGGAGAGGACAGTCGTTGTCGAGGCAGTATTGTAAACACTCGGGGTGTTTGTTCTCGTGCGCGTAGCGTACCGCCCAAGAGCTCCACGGCGCTTTGGCGGTTTCGTGTAAGTACTTCAAACAGTCCAAGTGGCCGTATATGGCTGCATCCATACACGCATATGCGTTATTATATCTATAATTACGCTCAAAAAGATATTCGAGTATGTGAAGGTGACCATTTTTAGCCGCCCCTGAGGCAGTATTATAACTCCAAGGCGCTTTGGCTTCTTCGCGTAAATATTTGAGTACCTCGAGATGACCGTTTTTGGCAGCATTTCCACACGTCCACTCACCGATAGGACACTTCTTTGCCACGCAATACTTTACCATTTCCAGATTACCTTGTTCTACGGCCGCATTAATCGTCCCTGAATCCCATTCACACTTTTTCTCTTCTCGCGCCCACTTGAGCAATTCGAGTTTATTCGTTTGAGCAACTTGAATGCAGAACCATCTTTCGGGTGTCTTTGGGGGTCTTGTTCTCAACCAACTCGGCCAAAAGGATTCACTCTTCCTATTCTCCAACGCAACTTCCAAAGTCGATATCGACGACATCTCGCTCACTTCAAACCTCTATTTCAAATCTCTTGCACGAGAGGATCTCTTAATCAACTTTCTCGTTTCACTATTCACTCCATACAAGAATTTCACATCCGTTCGATTCAATCTCGGCAGAATGTGTTTGAAACAAATATCGTCCCACTTCACGACCACGTCCCACAAAGAATCTCTCTCCCCCATCGTCGTCGAAAGCTTTTTCTGTAAAACTTGCGTCTTCATCGCTTTATAAAGAAGACAAAATCATCTCTTGTCTGTTCTTTTTATGTTGCGTCGTTGCTCTCGGGAAACTGAAGAAATTTCGTCATTTTCAGTCACACACAAAACGGAGCTTTTATTCGTTGGAATACTCATACTATTGCTGTGAGAATACGAACAACAACTCTCTTTGAAGAAGGAGAAAATGTCCTCGATGACAACCTTACGCCTGTACCGTCAAATCCTCAAAGCGACGAAAACGTTCCCCTCGAAAAACAAAAACGGTTTGTACAAAGAAATCCAACTCGAGTTTCGGGAAAATTCAAAGTTGACGAAACAAGAAGAGGTGGAGAAGAAACGAGCGATCGCTTTGGACGGGTTAGACCGACTGAGAGCGTTCAGCCGGTTAGACGGGAAAAGCAGCGAATGGGAGGTACGGTTAAAAGGACCGAGCACGGAAGAGAGCCGGTAGTTTTTAGAGTAGATGTAGGAGTAGTAGTGGTTGTTTAAGAGTCTGTCTAACTTAAGCTTCTAGTTTCGCGTGCGTGTTGTCTGATGTTCCTTCTCCTTCTTCTTCTTCTGAAAACGGTTTGTGGCGACGGAATCGTAAGGTGACTTTTACGATACCGTTGTCGTTGTTGTTGTTCGAGGTATCGTCGATAAATCGAGGCGCCCACGTCCTGTGTTTTTTGCTCTTTTCTTTTTCGCTCTTGCCGCGGTGAGGCGGATGTCCGAGAGGGACAACAATCGGGAGGTGTTTACGAACGATGTTTTCGAGGTCGCAGGTCGGAGGAATGCGCCAATCGGTGTCGATGCGGAACGCTTTTTCGGTCGTGTTCATGTCGTACTCGTCGTCTGCGTCGTAACATCGCGCCGGCATATGATAGGAAATGTCGTTCTCGAGCGCGTCCCAAACGGAGAAACATTTCGGTCGCTCGAGTTCTTCGCGACTCGTTCTGTCCACCATTTCGAGCGTTATCGTCCACGGGCCACACGTTCGAGTTTGCGTTCTGTTGTTGTTGTTCAATATTTCCGAAGAAGGAACCGAGAAGTTTTCAAACGTCGCCACCGTCGCTTGGGAGAAAAAGCCTTCGGCGAACATGGCGAGCGTTTTCGAAGCGTCCGTGGTTAAAAACACTTTCGTTTCTCGTTTCACCGGAAGCCACGAGATGATATTGTCTGGATCGCTTCCGCGCTGTTTCGATGGTTCCGCCTTCGTCGTTATCTTCTTCACGATTTGTCCAACTGATTCATCTTTAAAACCGTTCGTGCCTAACTTGTGGCAAAATTCTCTCAGCGTTTCTTTCCAGAAAAACAACGGCTGCGCGGTAAAGGCTTCGCACGGAACGTATATGCCCGCATCTGAGACTCTAAACTTCGAGTAAAACGGATTGAATATCGAGTTCTTCACCATTTCGTCCAACATTTCGCTATTGCGACCAATTTGCGTCACGTTTCGTAAAAATCCTTCGCCAAACATATCCGCCAACAACGGCACCAGTTGGTTCCGTAGCTTGCCTCTCGTGCTCCACGTCGGCGTCGAATCGAGAAAGTACGGAACACCGAACGTGTGCGCGAAATCCAGCACGTCCGATTTCGGTCTCGATAACATCGGTCGCCAGATTCGAACGTTTTCAATGATACCTTCGTCGGACATGCCGTTGACGTTTAACACGTTCGCGCCGCGAAACATGTTCGTGATGACGTTTTCTTGCACGTCGCCATCGTGGTGGCCTAGAAGGACCGCGGGGTACTCGTATTTCTGTCGCATGAGCTTGTAGAAATCAAAGCGAATTTTCCTAGCTTCAATCTCGTACGTCTCTCGTGGCGTCACGCCTCGTTTCAAGCCTTCGTTGTTCATGTTTTTAATCTCGCACGCAATGTCGTGTTTTCGACACCACGCCTCTAAGAAACTCGCCTCGGCGTTTGCCTCTGGACGATTGCCGTAGTTGATGTGTAAAGCTATTACCACATAGCCTAACTGTTTCAAAATCATCGCTAAAACCATCGAGTCGACGCCACCAGACAAGGATACCGCGATGATCATTTTTTTATTGTTATTATTGTCTTCTTTAATGTCGTCAAACCAAAAGTCTTGTTTCGATACCATGAACTTTCTCACGGCGTCGACGATTGGCATGCGCGTCGCTTTTTCTATTTGCTCCGCGGTCGGATCGAACTCAAAAAACTCCAAGATCTCGCCGTTCGTTTCTGGATGCCACTGTTTTCCTTCTAGATCTTGGTAACATCGCAAAGTAGTCTTCTTGAACTTTTTCAGCAATTCGAGACTGGCCGAATCCGAATCTACGCGTTTGTCCAAACACTCTATGATTTTCTTCAATTTCGGTAACGTTTTCTGCGTGTGTCTGTACGGCATGAGGAGGAAAACCAAATGCTTCGCATCGATTGAATGCGACGACGTGACATCAATCTTCTCTAAACACCTATCTACGATTGTAACGCACACTTCATCTAAAAGCGCTATGTTTGTCTCGGCTTCATTTACTAAAGAGCGACGACGAAAGTGGTGTCTCGAGAACTGGTCGAGCGTGACGACCGTCGCGATCGTTATTTCCGGGAAAAGAGTTCCTCCCACTCTCGCGTTTTCCTCGATGGCATCTAAGCACTCTTGGACGAACTCGTGATGATGATGACTATGATTATGGTAATAAAAACTCTGCAACTCATCCAGTAACTGTCCAAATTGACTCGAAATCTTCGCGTCCAAATCTGTTCTCTTCTGCACGTCTGAATGCTTGATAAACCATCGGTTCTCGTACAACTTGTCTATCAACAGCTTTTCTTCGTTAACTTCTTTTACTTTTTCTTCTTCTTCTTCAAAACGAAACCACAGCTCTAAAGCTTTTGCTCTCAGACTGTTGAATTTGCTTTTCGGTTGTTGTTGAATTTGCTTTTTGTGCTCCTCTTCTTCATTTGTCGTCGTCGACGCAACGACAAAGTCATTCTTCTCCTTCGCCGAAACAGACGACGACGACGATAAGAATTCACCACCAAAGCTATTACTCTTTTCGCTCAAACTCGCCGTCGTCAAGATATGGTTTCCCATATTAAAGTGTGGCCTTTAGGAAAAATGAAGGGAGGAGAAAGAAAAAAAGAAAAGAAATTTGTTATATATTTATTAAACTAAACCCTAATTAACATTCACAAGGTAGAAAAATATGGCTCAGTGGTCTAGTGGTATGATTCTCGCTTTGGGTAGCAAAGCGCTGCGCAAACAGCAGTTACATTAATCTCTAACGTGCGAGAGGCCCCGATTTCGATTATCGGCTGAGCCCATTACCGTGTTAATTTTTTGCCGTTGTGTTCTCTTCGATGGAATCTACGCTATGTTGACATCATCGTATCGTGGTTCTTGATGGGGAGAAAGGCGAGTTCGAGGAATGAATATGACGACGAATACGTTTTTTGCGCATGAAACTAACTATTACTACACTATTGAACGACATCATCATCTTCGAATCTTTCGATCATCTCAACGATTTCCATCTTATTCAGCCTCGAGTACCCTTTGATGCCGTTCTGTTTACACGTCTCGATCAACTCGGGCTTTCTCATCCTTCGCAACATCCACTTTCGATCCCACTTTTCGATTTCGTCCGAGGCTATAGATTTTTCCTTCTCCAACATTTGTTCCGTGGCTTCGATTTCTCGTTCGATTTGCGCGCGAATGCGACCTTCTTGAACGTCCGTGGGTAGGTTTTGTAGTTGCACCTGAAGTTCGCCGATGTATTCTCCGAGGTGTTTCGCGAACGAAGATTTTACCGCCGCGGCGCCGCCGCTCTCTTCTATTTTCCGTCCCTTCTCTTCCGCTTTTACTATTCCTTTACTACTGTTACTAGTACCTAACAAACTCGCTTTCAAACTCGCCGCGATTTCCTCGATCACAATCCTATTCTCGTTGATGTCCTCCTCCTCATCACCATCAAAACCTTTCATCAAAACTTTGCGTTCGGGCTTCAACAACCCAAACGGCGACTCGATTTGCGTGTGCGCGAAGCACGTCGCCGCGACGAACCACGTCTCTTTCCTCGTCAAATCAAACCCGCCAAATCTCGCGTAACTGATGAAATACACCAGCGCGTACACGCTGAACCTCTTTTGCCGTTTCAATTCTCCCTCTGACTTCGCCTCTGCTTCCCACGAGCCGAACGAAAGTTGCGGTAAAAACCAACTCATAGAGCCGAAAATAGGGAGTAAAGAGAGGAAAGAAGCGACGGTCCATCTCGTGCGTAAATCATCACCATCATCATCATCATCATCATCATCATCCACGTTTGAAGACGAGGAGATATAATAATAGCTATACAAGACAGAAAGTGCGATCGCACTCGTCAAAGTCGCATCCAACGCGCTTTCCACGAACACGAATCCATTCTCGTTAAAAGATACGACTTTGACGCGTTGGTGTCTTCTTTTGCTTCTTAAACTCTCACTCAGACTCTTCCTCTTTTTCGACGATTTTAAAAGCGACGAAGGTGGTACCACCATCGAGGCTGTTCTTATTCTCGTTGGTGTTGCCATCCTTCTTCTTTCAAGAGGAGAGAGAGAGAGACAACAACGCGCGAGGAGGAAGTTTGAGATGTTTTGAAGTTTTTCAAAGTTGTTTTTCCCAGAGAGAAATTCTTGTATCTCGCGCGGGAAGCAGAGAGAGAGAGAGAGAGAGAGAGAGAGAGTAAGAGAGAAACAGAGAGAGAGTAAGAGAGTATAACAGAAGAGAAGACGTGCAAATGTCGTACCAGTACCGGAAGAAGAACAGTTCTGAAGCTTCTGTTCCTTCGTCTTCGTCGTCGTCGTCTAAAACGACTTCAACAAAGTTTACGAATTCCATAACGAAATACGCGTCTCAGGCATTGAAAGGCTCGGAATCGAAGCGCGTGGATGCAAACTTGTTAGATTCAGTCGCCGAAATAGTGTCCGGGAACGCGGTGTACATCGAACGGTTTCACTGCGAAGAGAGTGATTACGAAACTTTGGAACGGTTGGCGAATGATTTAGACGAGTGTTCTAAAGAAGAAACAGAGGAAGGAATGATAAACTGGTCGAAACACTTGAAACGGGAAAATCCGGAGTTTTCGGAGACGTTTCGAACAGTCGTGGAACGGATGGCGGAGTACTTCGACGTGGACGTGTTCGCGACGCGTCTTAACTTTTACCGGGACGGGTCGGATTGGAAACCGTACCACCACGACTCGCACGCGTTTGGCGCGAACGGACACAAGGAAGATTTTACCATGGGCGCTTCTTTCGGCGCGCCGAGAGCGCTGAGCTTTCTTCACGAATCGAGCGCGAGTTCGTTCGAGTTTCCTCAGAAGAACGGGGATGTTTTTGCGTTTTCGTCTGAAGTGAACGCGGCGATGAAACACGGCGTGCCACAACTGAGCGGCCAAGAGCAGTTTAAGGTCAATCCACGATTTTCAATCATCGCGTGGGGGAGAAGGAGGAGTTTAAACGCGAGAAACTCCTCCGTATCATCGTCTTCCGACGAGAAAACAACCATTGCTGTCGACGAATCGCGAATGCCGTGGCATCATGACACGAAAAACAACGAAGAAAACGAGCAAGGAGGAAGCTACGAAGTCTCGTTAGAGACTCCGAGCAGCGCTAAGAACGCGAACGAAAGAGTCATGTCCAACAACGAAGTCTCGGAACTCGTGCAAAAATTTATCAAACGTAAACGAAACGAGACGAGGAAAACCAGCAAAGCGTTAGTCGAGCATTTGAAAGAGAACAACGGAATAGATGATTTTGATTTCGTTCGAATGAAAAAACAAGCTCGCAAATATCAACGCGACGACACGATTTCGGCGAAGGAGTTCGTCGAATCCGCGTTAGACAGTCGCGTTTCAGTGGACGATTTGAGGAATCTCGCGTCGTACTTACCGAACGAACAAAAGAAGATTGAGTTGACGAACGAGCTTCAAAACTATTCCAGCGCGCTTCCTTTCTTGTCATAGTAATAGTAGTAATAGTTTCAATAATAGTATTAGTAGAAGGTATTAAAAGATAAAGCAACGGCGCTCTTCACGCTCCGCATCGATATTGGAGATAGTAGTAGTTACTTCTTCTTCTCAGTCGCTTTCGTGTACAAGTACGCGCCTAACAAGGCCAAACCGCTCCCGGCGGCGTTCAACGGACTCACCGGGTTGCGAAAGTAAATCACGCTCGCGACAATCACCGCGACTCTCTTCAACGAGTTTCCGACAGAAAACGTCACCGGAGATATACCCGTCAACGCTTGGTAAGATACCTGGTTATACAAGTGATAAAACACACCGGATAAGAACAACATCTGGCACAACTTCTCGGCGCCGACTTTCGCAACCGCGGCGGACCATCCCGCCGCCCACTGGCTCCCTTCCATATACACCGCCGCCGGCGCCAAGTAAAAGAGACCGACGATACCAAGAATGCCGTACAAGTTAATACCATCGACTGCTTTAAAATCGTTCAACTGTTTCTTACTCGTGATGTTTCTCAACACCATCGCGACGTTCGAAATCATCGCGCCGTTGAATCCGGAAATTGAAAACGACACCTCCTTCATCGCCGCCATCGAGCAACCTAACACGATTGGAATTAAACTTGCCCACACGGCTGGAGAATACGTCGCGCCCAACAACGGTCCACTCAAAATTACCGAAAATACCGGCTCCGCCGCTTTAATCACGTGCGTAAACGACACCGCCATTTTAGAGAACGACACGCACGCCGAGACGTGGCCAACCATGTGAAAAAATGCCACCGGTAACACCGCGACCAGAAACGCCTTGGACACTTTCGGCTTCTCTTGAATCCCAGTCGCCCAAACGACGAGCATCCATATCGACGTCGCGGCTAACTGTAAGGTGGAAATCAACCACGGGTACGGGAACACGTTCAGCGTGCTCTTGTTGTACACGTTGAACACGATGTTGAAAAAGTACCACAGCGAGAAGAGCACCGCGGTTCTCGGCCCAGCAGCTAAGGTGGAAAACCCAGTTTTTAAGCTGAAACCATTTCCATCACCCGTGGATGCTGCCGCTGCTTTTGCGGAAGACGACGACGACG
>ENA-OWPI01000900-OWPI01000900.1-marine-metagenome-genome-assembly--contig:-NODE-900-length-36601-cov-6.974921_pt1 | contig 36601 bp, 30 predicted proteins | sample MGYA00238138_ERZ651775 | MGnify/ENA primary metagenome ERZ651775 (study PRJEB26906, sample SAMN06265043) | marine metagenome | isolation source: Helgoland LTER site | place: Germany:Helgoland, sampling...
AAATCCTACCCTTCCGAAGTTCCAAAAACAATAGAACTTAATCGATACAACAATCTTGTTGAAATTTTTGATCAATCTGTAAAAAGCTTTGGTGATAAAACCGCTTATAAAAATATGGATGTCGAAATCAGCTTCAATGACGTTTCGGCGCATGTAGATGCTCTTGTCTGGCACCTTCAAAACAACACAAATCTGAAAAAGGGAGATCGAATTGCACTTCAAATGCCGAACCTTCTCCAATTCCCAATAACCATTTTTGCCTGTTTAAAAGCGGGCTTGGTGATTGTAAATACCAACCCTCTGTATACGGCAGAAGAAATGCGTCATCAATACAAAGACTCTGGAGCGAAAGCCATTATTATATTGGAAAACTTTGCCCACAATCTTGAACAAATTCTTGATGAAACCGAAATTGAAACGGTTATTACGACAACTATCGGAGACATGCTTGGAGGATTAAAGGGTGCAATTACCAACTTTGTCGTTCGAAAAGTTAAAAAAATGGTACCTGCATTTACGCTTAATGACACTACGTCTTTAAAACAAATTTTTAAAGACAGTAAAGGAAAAAAGGGAGCGCCGGTTGCTCTTGGAAAAGACGATCGAGCATTCCTTCAATATACCGGAGGGACTACTGGGGTATCAAAAGGAGCGACGCTTTCTCATGGAAACATTTGTGCCAATGTACAGCAGGTCGAAGCCTGGATTGGTCATGAATTCGAAGACGGACAAGAAACCATCATTACCGCGCTTCCGATGTATCACATCTTTGCACTTACTGCTAATTGTGTGGTCTTCTTTAGATATGGAGCAAAAAACATTTTGATTACCAATCCAAGAGACATGAAAGGATTCTGTAAAGACCTCAAGAAAAATCCGTTTACTTTCATCACGGGTGTCAACACGCTTTTCAATGGTCTATTGAATCAAGACGCTTTCCGAAGTCTTGATTTTAGCAAGCTTAAAATGGCCCTTGGTGGAGGAATGGCAGTCCAGGATGTGGTTGCTGCTGAATGGGAAAAAGTGACTAATAGTCCGATGCTTGAGGCATATGGCTTGTCCGAAACAAGCCCTGCAGCAACAATTAATCCTGTTGGAGGCAGCCATAAAATAGGAACCATTGGACTACCCCTACCCAATACCGACATTAAGATTTTCGACGACGACAAGGTCGAGGTTGCACAAGGAGAAAAGGGAGAGATTGGAATCAAAGGCCCACAAGTTATGCAGGGGTATTGGAACCGACCTGAAGAGACGGCCAATTGCATGCACGGAGAATATTTTCTTACAGGAGATGTAGGGGTTATTGACGAAGACGGGTTTTTCAAAATTGTTGATCGAAAGAAAGAAATGGTTTTGGTTTCTGGATTTAATGTATATCCTAGTGAAGTGGAAAAAGCAATTACCGAAAATCCTAAGGTCTTAGAGGTAGGTGTTTGCGGAGGCAAAAACGACGACGGAACAGAATTCGTTCAGGCCTTTGTCGTGAAAAAAGATGACTCTTTGACCAAAGAGGAAGTGATCGAAACCTGTAGAGACAGCCTGACCGCCTATAAAGTTCCAAAAGTCGTACACTTCAGAGACGAATTACCGAAATCAAATGTGGGTAAGATCTTGAGAAGATTGCTTAAATAAGGCCATGGACGCTAAAGAAAAAACAATAACGTTTAAGCCCGGGATAAAACATGACTTCGAAAATAAAAAGGACCTTAAAGCCTGGGAAGAACAATACAAAAATCTAAGTAGAGAGGATAAAATTCTGTTAGAAACTCAGGAGCAGACGAGGCAATTGACAAGAATTTCCAACAATGTTGCCTTTTTCTTTTGGTTAACTGTTTTGAGCGTTGGATTATCCATTCTTGTTCTCTATATCATACCAAATATTTAATTGATTCTAAATTAATTACACCTTTTGAGAATCGACAAATACATCTGGCATGTTCGCTTATCAAAGACACGTTCTTTGGCTGCAAAGCTTGTGGACGGAAACAAAATCAAAATCAACTCGAAAGAATGCAAGCCATCTAAAGAAGTCTGCGTGGGAGACCTCATCAGTGTTCAAAAAAACAATGCTGTTTTTTCATTTCAAATCCTCCAGTTGACCAACAAACGCATTGGAGCAAAGCTTGTTGTAAATCATCTATTGGACATTACTCCCGAAGAAGAAATAGAGAAATACAAAACCTATCAAATGGCTCAGCGTGCCTACCGAGGAAAAGACCAGGGAAAACCGAATAAGAAAGACCGCAGAGACATTGACCACTTTTTAGAAGGGTGGTGAATTACCTTTGTGGCAATTACGCGGCTTTTTTCTTATATTTAGTTTATGTACAAAGGTCTTTTTTGTTTTCTTTTTACTCTCCTGTTTTATGTAAACGCCAAAACACAGGTATCGGAAAGCGATACAATTTCTGTGAGTGATTTTGTTCAAGAAATGGTCGGTTTTGATACCCTTCAAGCCGCACCTGTTCCCCCAGGACAACGGCCCTTTCAACACTTTAGCAATAAGAAAATACGTTTCATTAACCGCCAAAAAGACATGCTTTATTGGAATGTCATGGATCCAAATCAAGCGGCTATCAATGATAGTATAACAAAGGCCTCTAATTACAAAATAAACCAACTTGTTGAAATTAGTAACTGTGAGTTTCACAAAAACCAAATTCTTCTCTTTAACCACATGGTTTTTAACGAAACAGTAGTTATCAATGAGGTTTCTGAATTCGCTGGAGAGTTCAAAAACTGTGACTTCAATGGGGGGCTTTACATACTGAATTCTGATATCACCGTAATTCAGTTTACAAATTGCACTTTCAATGGATTTCGATTTATTAACAATGAAGCTGATCAACTGTTTTTTACAAAATGTACTTTTTCAGACAATCAATTGAGCGCCCAAAGAAGTGGTAGTTTTCCATATGAGTCGGCTAGAATTCAACCGCCAATAAAGGGCAAAACACAAATATTAATTGATGATTGCGATTTTCCGAAAAGAAATAATATTAGTGAAGATGATATTACTCCCAATGTATTTACTATTGGTGGTGGTGGTGGAACAGTAAAGGGTATCTTTCTACAAAAAAATGATTTCTCAAATCAAATATTAGATTTCATGGGACTCAAAATAGATGATAATTTTTATGTTGAAGATTGCGAGTTTGGTTATCCACTCAATGTTGCTGGACTATCACTGCCTTTGAATACTAACTTCAGTTGGAACGAAAAACTAAAGCTATGTGTTCGGAATGGTAAAAAAGCATTTACGCATTCATATTACACAGAACCATACATGGGCAAAGGAGAAGAAGAGTTAAATGAGAAAACACTTTTCAATGAATTAATCAGTGGGTACAACATGTTCTTTAAAATGTATAAAAACAGAGGCGACTTGGAATCAGCCAATGCTTGTTACGTCGGAATGAAAAGTGTACAAACTCGGATGCTGGAATACAAATACAACAAAGACAAAACACTCAATAATTATTTTAACCTGAAAATCAACGAGTTCTTAGCTTATTTTTGTGACTACGGCACCAACCCTGCCAAATCTCTAATCATCTCAATGTACATCATCTTGTATTTTTCTGTTTTCTATTTTTTCTTTTACAGCTCATGGGACAAAATAAATCGCGGTTTTTTCATTAGAAAATATAAGCGTCTCATTGAGTATTTGACCTCAAACAAAAACCTAGAAGATTTCTATAACGAAAAAAAGTCTGAAGAGATCGCATCATTCAAAAATTTTAAAAAGCAAACCCTGGATTCTAAAAAAAATATGCCCATGTTACTCCATTTAATGGCATTGCCTTTATATAAGTTTTCGCTTCTCAAATTTAAAGTAAGTCAATTTGTGTTTAGAAACTCTGATTTACTCAAAGAAGAATGGCAAAAACAGCCTCGTTCAAAAAAAATAATGAAGGGTGGAATGGTTTATTTAGGGGTGTTCATATATCTGTTGGGTGTTGTAATACTGCGAGGGATTAACTCAATCGCGCTTAGCATCAATACGTTTTCTACTCTTGGATTTGGTGATATACCTGTAACAGGAATATCGCGATATGTTGCCATCATTCAAGGTTTCATTGGGTGGTTTTTACTTTCGATATTTAGTGTTTCTCTCATCAGCCAAATCTTACAATTGTAGGTATACAAATAACTTACTAAATGGGAAAAACAAAAGCTCCTTGGCATTATCTACTCTTGATTATTTTGGCCGGTGAATCCATTTTTTTCTTGCCCTATGTGCTCAGCAGGGTTTTTAGACCCACTGTGTTGGATGTTTTTCAGATCGATAACGTGGAGCTGGGCATCTGCTTTTCCGTTTATGGCTTTGTTGCCATTATATCCTATCTTTTCGGCGGACCGATTGCCGATCGATATCCCGCAAGGAAGCTTATTTCTTGGGCGCTATGGCTCACTGCACTCGGCGGTGTTTATTACGCCAGCTATCCGAGTTATTTTGGGCTTAAGGTTCTTTACGGGTACTGGGGCTTTACCAGTGTCTTTTTGTTTTGGGCACCAATGATTAAGGCCGCCAGACTATGGGGGGCCTCACGAACACAACTGCAGGCTTTTGGGTTTTTAGAAGGTGGCAGAGGGCTTGTAGGGGCCGCTATGGGAACACTTGGAGTACTTATTTTTGCTTTTTTTAGGGGTCAGGAGGTGACGGGTCCAAGTCTCCAAGAAAGTAGAATGGCTTTTCAACCGGTCATATACTGCTCTTCAATAATTGTTGCTTTTGCGGGTGTACTCGTTTGGTTTTTTATGCGGCTCAATGATGAACAGGAACAAACAGCTATAGTGAATGAAATTTCAATCAAACAGATCAAAACCGTTTTGAAAACACCTTCAGTTTTGCTGTTAATGGTCATTGTTTTGTGTGCCTACATGGGATACAAAACGACCGATGTAATTTCCTTGTTTTCTAAAGAGGTAATGCACTATAACGAGGTCAAATCGGCACAGGTGGCTACCTTTTTATTGTACGCAAGGCCAATCGTTGCCATCATTTTAGCCGTGTTTTTTATCCGTATACAAATCACCCTGCTCCTCTCTATTGGCTTTATTGTTTCGTTTTTCACGGCCCTCATCTTTGCTCTTGGTCTCGTATCTCATTCAACGGTACTCTTGTTTGTGATGTCTATAATAATGCTTTCTGTTGGCGTTTATGGGCTAAGGGCACTTTATTTTGCCGTCATGGAAAAAGGAAATATCCCTTTAATCTATACCGGAACAGCCGTTGGTTTGATATCCATCATTGGTTATGCGCCTGATATCTTTAGCGGACCTCTAACGGGATATTTTTTAGACCAGTATTCCGGCATTCAAGGATATCAATATGTATTTGCAATTTTGGCTGCTTTTTCGGGTATCGGCTGCTGGGCCGGATGGAAGTATCATGTAATGTATGGAAAGTCTTAACAATTATTCTACCGTAACCGACTTCGCTAAATTCCTTGGCTGGTCTACATTACATTCACGCATAACCGCAATATAATAGGAAAGTATTTGGAAAGGCACAGTAGCGATTAATGGCACCAAATACTCATTGGTTTCCGGGATTTCGATATAATCATCTGCGAACTGCTTAACCTGCTCGTCACCCTCCGTGACAATGGCCACAATTTTACCTTTTCGGGCCTTAACCTCTTGAATATTGCTCACGACCTTTTCGTAGGATGGGCCCTTGGTTGCAATCACAAAAACGGGCATTTCTTCATCGATAAGGGCAATAGGACCGTGTTTCATCTCAGCGGCAGGATATCCCTCTGCATGGATGTATGAAATCTCTTTGAGTTTTAATGCTCCCTCTAAAGCAACCGGGAATGAACTCCCTCTTCCTAAATATAAAGCATTACTTGCATCCTTGTATTTGGCTGCGATTTTTTTGATTTTTTCTGTCTTATCCAAAACCAATTGCACCTTGTTTGGAATCGCCTCCATAGCGGACAAAAGGTTTCGATATTTGGACTCATTCAGCTTGCCTTTCTTTTTAGCTAGAGAAGCCGCCATAAGTGTCAAAACAGTTACTTGCGCAGTAAATGCTTTTGTAGATGCCACCCCAATTTCGGGCCCTGCATGTGTGTAGGAACCCGCATCAGTGATTCTGGATATAGATGACCCAACCACATTACAGATTCCTAAAATCGTAGCACCTTTGCTTTTTGCAAGCTCAAGCGCCGCCATTGTATCTGCCGTTTCTCCTGATTGAGAAATCGCCAAAACAATGTCTCCCTCATTTATGATCGGGTTTCTGTATCTAAATTCACTTGCGTACTCTACTTCAACATTAATTCGTGCCAGATCCTCGAACAAATATTCACCAACCAAACAGGCGTGCCAGCTTGTACCACAAGCCACCATAACAATTCTATTTGCTTTTATGATCGCATCCTCATAATACTTAATTCCACCAAGAGAAACCCAGCCTTCGGATGCATTCAATCGTCCGCGAAAACAATCCTCTATTGACCGCGGCTGTTCATGTATTTCCTTCAACATGAAATGGTCATAGCCCCCTTTCTCAAGTGCTTCAAGATGAAGTTCAAGCTCTTCAATATATGGATCTTTAAGGTCTTCGCTATGGTCGTAAAGCTTGAGGCCTTTTTCTTCATTTAAGATGGCGATATCTCCATCGTTAAGATAAACCACTTGCTTGGTATATTCTACGATTGGTGTAGCATCGGAGGCGACATAAAAATCGTTGTCTTTTCCTATTCCTAATACAAGAGGGCTGCTTTTTCTGGCTGCTACGAGCTTATTGGGCTCATCCTTACACATTACCACAATCGCATATGCACCAACGACCTGTTGAAGTGCAAGACGAACAGCCTTGGCAAGCTTAAACCCTGTTTTCTTCTTTATATCAGAAATCAAATAACTTAAAACTTCTGTATCTGTATCGCTTCTAAAGGAATACCCCCTGTTTTGGAGCTCCTGCCGTAGGGTGTCATAATTTTCAATAATTCCATTATGCACTACCGCAAGGTCTCCACTTTCGGAAAAGTGAGGGTGTGCATTTTTATCGTTAGGAGGCCCGTGAGTAGCCCACCTTGTGTGACCGATGCCTCTATTTGCAGCTATATCATGACCAACTACTGAAGCTTCGAGGTTTGCAACCTTGCCTTCCTTTTTAAATATATTGATGTTTCCTTCTTTTAACAGTGCTACTCCTGCACTGTCGTAACCTCTGTATTCCAATCTTTTGAGTCCACTAAGAACAATTGGAAAGGCTTCTTTCTGTCCAATGTAAGCAACAATTCCACACATAAACTAATAGCTTGTATAAGTTAATACCAGGCGGGGTTTTTCTTTATTGATTGTATTCTTCCCATTAAACACAATCCGTTCTGCCGAATTTATAAAATATAAAGGAGAAACAACGATTTCTGTTAAAGGCAAGGTTTTATTTACTATGGCTTGGGTATATTCCCTAATGTTGATATTGAAACGCTTATTGAAATCATCATAGACCCCAAACACCCCCACATTAACCAAATCACTCGATGCCGAATCCGCACGTGTTGCGACGGAAATATTAACTCCCGGCCGGTATTTATATCCCGTTTGAAATTGTACAGGAAGCTCAAGGTCCGCACGGTGAACAACAATGTTTTGAGGCAGGTTTTGCAATCCCGGAATGGAGAGTGCAGCTCTAGTTTTAAAGGCTTGGGCGTAAAAGGTATGGTTTCCTAAAGTAGAATCTTGAATGACCTGGTCAACCATAGTACCCGAATTGTCAACTTGAATGTTTGTGAAATCTGCACATTCTGAATTAATAATCAAATCGTAACTTGTTGCAACAGTATCCTGATGGAAATAAATCGTTGCTTTGGAAGAAGGGTCATTGATGTCAAAATAAAATGCCCCGCCTTCACCCGGTGTCTGCATGCTATTGTTCGTGGTTATATACAAGCCTTTAAAATAGTCTAAAAATGCTTCGTTGCTTGAAAACACAGTTGAGTTCTCATCTGTTGCCTCATTAATAAGTGTTCGGGCCAAGTTGGTATCAAGATATATTCTCAATTGTGACGCTAATGAATCCTCTCCAACAATGGTTGGATCCAAAGGCTTTGGAGAAATTACAGAATTCTCCGCGGGCACCAAGTTAACTCCATTGTGAGATAGTGTATTGAAAGAATAATATGTTGAGTCAATTGAAAGTGATTCTTCTAGCTGATATACTTCAAAGGTTTGATCATCAAGCTCACCATAATAACCCAAATACTCTAACCCAATAACAAATGAATCAATTACAATCGTAGAAGGGTCTGCAAAATTTGGATCTACGCTAGCGAGTCTTAACTGCGTATAAAACGAGGAGGAAAAGGTTCCAAATAAGGGATCGCTGTAAGACCCCAATAATACATTAGAGGCATTATCTGAAATAACCGAGTCTTCAATTATTGTATATGATAAAATGTCAAACGTATCTACCGATATGCCATCAAGAAGAGAGGTTTGATCTACTAAATCAGCACCCAACTGGTATTCTTTTTTCTTGCATGAAATCAATGCAACCGACATTATAATTACCAAGAGAAGAATGCGATACATCATAAAGGATTATGCCAAAGCCGGTTCTTGAATCACTTTGTCATAAAAGTCTGAAAGTTCTTTTGCAAGATGTTCCTCTTCAACAAAATCGAGTTTATGAGTCGCTAAACCATCATAGATTTCTTTTAAATCTCCATCCATTTCTTCAGAAGATAAATTGACCCCATCGAAAAACTGTAGCATGTTCTTCGAATAATTCAAGAATGAAGTGTCTTTGAACTTTTCACAAACTGCATCATCAAACCCTTCAAATTTCAACTTTTCAGAAAAACGTTTATTCCAATCGGTCTTGTAGCTGTCATTGTACAAGCTATATACCACCTTAGTTTCTTTGAAATGAGGGTCTTTGTTGTACATCTCTTTGATGTAAAGACCCATGATCCCTGTCATGTATCCATGACAATGAATCACATCTGGCTGCCATCCAAGTTTCTTAACCGTTTCGAGTACGCCCCGACAAAAGAAAATTGACCTTTCATCGTTGTCTTTAAACTCTTTATCTTTTTCGTCTGTCAAAGTATACTTGCGACGGAAATATTCATCGTTATCTATAAAATAAACCTGCATTCTAGCCGCGGAAACAGAAGCCACTTTAATAATAAGTGGGTGGTCCTGATCATCAATACATATATTTAATCCTGAAAGTCTGATTACTTCGTGAAGCTGGTGTCTTCTTTCGTTAATCACTCCAAAACGAGGCATAAATACGCGTATTTCTTTTCCTGCTTCTTGTATAACCTGAGGTAGCTTTCTAGCCGTTGCTGATATTTCTGATTTCGGTAAAAACGGTGATATCTCTTGCGATATATATAGGATTTTTTTCTTTTCCATATGATTTATTAGGAGTGCAAAAGTACGTATTTTTATCTAACTTTCCCAAAAACAATTAGCTTTGTCTCCTATTATTACTAGAAAAATGGACGCTTTTAGAATTTTTTATGATTTTATTCAACTAAAAGAACACATGAAGCATTTCGGAGCCCAACTTACCGTAGGGTTAGTCCCTACAATGGGTGCTTTACATCAGGGGCATATCGAACTTGTTGAGCGGGCTGCCATTGAAAACGATATTGTGGTTGTAACCATTTTTGTTAACCCAAAACAGTTTAACAATTCATCGGACCTAAAACAATACCCCAGAACCATAGAAACGGACATTGCTTTATTGTCTGCACACAAAAATGTAATCATTTGTATTCCAAACGAAATCGACGTTTACCCAAAAAACGATCCTTATTCTCCTATTACATTGGGCATATTAAACCAAGTCCTTGAAGGAAAATATCGTCCTGGACATTTTCCTGGTGTTGCACACGTCGTTCACAACCTCTTTCACTTTATAGAACCCACGAGCGCGTATTTTGGCTTAAAAGATTACCAACAATTTGCCGTGATTAGAGAAATGGTAAAACAGACCCAACTAAAAGTGAAAGTCGAAGGCTGTGATACGGTCAGAGATGAAAACGGACTGGCACTTAGTAGTCGTAATTTTAACCTTAGCGAAGAGCAAATAAACGACGCATTGATTATAATTGATACATTAAGGTATATAAAAAGCAAGAAGAATCAGTTTGAAATTGATCATTTATTAGCGAAAGCGAAAGACTTTTTTAACAAAGGAAAACTTACCCTAGAGTACCTTGATATTGTAGATGCTCAAAGTTTTAAAAAGGTCAATAACCTAAACCGAAAAACTGTTTGTTGCATTGCTGCTTTTTGTGGAGAGGTAAGACTGATAGATAATATATTACTATAAATGGGGTTTTTAAATAACGGAATTACACTCTAATGAAAGGGTCAAACATAAATACACTTCTAAAGGTGCTTTTGTCTCTAGGGCTTGGGGTCTATCTGACCTGGTATTTATTCGATATCATGAGTGAAGAAGATATCAGGGTGTTCAAAAATACCATCTTAAACTCAAACTATTGGCTGATTGCCCTTTCATTGATTCTTGCCCTTATTTCTTATTTTTCTAGGGCATACCGTTGGGGATACACACTTTGGCCTATGGGTTACAAAAGCTCTTTTAAAAATCAATATCACTCCCTAATGATAGGGTACCTGGTAAACATGACCATTCCGAGAGCCGGTGAGTTCTCAAGAGCGGTAATGCTTAAAAGGTCCGACAATATTCCAATAGGCCCTGGGTTTGGGACAATAGTAACTGAACGAATTATTGACATGATCATCATGTTTTCACTTGCCGCACTTGCCGTTTTAATCAGCCCAAATGAAACCTCGATCATCTTTAGACGAATTAAAGAGGGCTTTTTAGGCACATCATCAGAAGATAGCGGAGGTGGGTTGTGGATGTATGCTTTTATTGTCTTAGGATTAATTTTGCTTGGTTTACTTTTTATTAAAAGAATTCGTCAACGTGTTTTTGCATTTCTGAACTCTTTAAAGGAGGGCTTGTCTTCTATTTTTAAAGTAAAACAATATTGGGCTTACCTGCTTCACACTCTCATCATTTGGCTTTCTTATTTGGTGATGTTTGCCTTGCCTTTTTATGCCATTGAAGGCACCACTAATGTTCCTTTTAGCGGAATGCTACTCGCATTTTCATTTGGTGCCCTTGGTATTTCTTTTACAAACGGTGGCATGGGTGCCTATCCTCTTTTAATTGGAATCACCACGGCTTATTATCTTCAGAAGCAAGGTGTTGAAAACGCTGAGGCCATTGGAAACGCCCTTGGGATGGTCATCTGGGCCACACAAACTATATTTTTAATACTTTTAGGTCTCATATCACTCGTATTGATGCCGAGAAAATACAACACAGATGAAAAGCGCTAATGCCTCTTTCTTGAAAAAGGAAATGGACCTCGACTCCCTGCAAAAACAAGTTGCTAAATGGAGGTCTGAAAAGCTGACGATCTGCTTTACCAATGGCTGCTTCGATATTCTTCATCTTGGACATGTTACCTATTTAGAAAAAGCATCAGAACAAGCCGATATTATGATTGTTGGTGTGAATAGTGATCGTTCTGTTAGAGCCCTCAATAAAGCCCCTGACCGGCCCATCAATCCTGCGTCTGCACGGGCAAAAGTTGTTGCGTCTCTCGCCTCTGTTGGCGCCGTTGTTGTTTTTGATGAAGACACTCCGAAAGAGCTGATTTCAAAAATCATCCCTGATGTTCTCGTTAAAGGTGGTGACTATGACCCCGAAGAAACGGATGCCGCTCATCCAAAATATATTGTAGGAAGAAAAACTGTATTAAAAAATGGTGGGCGGATACACACGGTTGATCTTGTTGATGGATTTTCTACAACTTCGGTTATTAATAAAATGAAACGGTAATTCTTGTAAGTGTCAAAGCATGAGTAAAACGGTTCCCACAGTGATTCCCGTCACCAAAGCCCAATCTCGCATTCTTAACTTTTCTTTAAACCAATATAGCCCCGCGAGGATCATTACTGCTTCAAAAAGTACTGCTATTATAATGTTGAGGTAAATGGGGATATTCTCCAAAGAATAGTTTGCACCAACATTTCCACCAGCCACACAAAGCCCAATCCAAAAACAAACCTTCAAATCTCCTTTGTTTGGTAGCGTTAGTTTCAATGTGTTTTCTTTTAAAATGGCAAGGTAAACACACGACAGTAGTACACATACCTCTAAAATTAAGCTAAAGTTGTAAACACCAAAGGTTTTTATCGAAATAGGATACAAAACAAAAGAGACGCCCCAAAACAAAGAAGCCAGCAGGCAAAGGTATATTTCTTTTGAAAGGCGGAATGTTTTTAAATACGTAAATTGGTGATAAACCAGTGCTCCAAAAAGCAATAGAAAGGATAAGATTGCATTCATACCAACCGCCTCATCATAAAGGAAATAAGCGGTTACAAAGGAGAATAAAGCGGCCATTGAAATGAATGGTGCCACGACGGTATATCTTCCATGTTTTAAAGCATTGGTGAAATAATACAAACCATAGAAACTAAAAAAACAGATGGCTGCTGCGAATAGCCAATCCTCAAATGATGCTTTGAAAAACCGATTTAATGAAACCCCATCTTCAACGAGAAACGAAAAAAAACTAATAACCACTAAAGAAAAAAGAATGCTGAAAATAGTTCGGTAAAAGATCAAATGATAATTCAGCCCTCTCGGAAGAATCTTCTTCCAGAGTAAGCCTGAAACAAGGTAAAATAGTGAGGATACAATTTTAATTAAAACACCTGTCATTTTAGGTAATAGCGTCAATAGGGGTTCTCGTGGCCTTCAAATTTCAGATCACATTCTAGTTATTGCTTGGCTCGAAATATAGAATATACAATTAAAATATAACTCAAAATTAATAATCCATTTATAATTATATAGCTAGCCTCGGAAAATGTCAAAAAATTGAATATTATATTGCTAATTAATGCCATGAAGAAAAAAACACCAGATACAACCTTAATGTTTGAAGTGGTTCTCGGCTCTTCAAAACTCGCACCTAAACTCAAAATCAATGAAACCGAAAGAAACAAGAAACCACCACCACTTAGAAGCATCTTATTTTCACCATGGTGAAAACTATATAAACCATATGCGATAAGTGCACTTATTGCAATGGCTATTATTGTTTGTGCAAAATTTATTTTCATAATTATTTTTTAGGCAAGGGAGGAGGTGTAAGTGCTACTAATTTCAAGATTTCTGGCAATTGTTCTACAAGTAGCCAGTTTGTTAGGCCTGGCTTCCACATATAGGTCTGTTTATCAATAGTTTTAGACTCAATCAATTTGAGTATTTCAGAACTATTTAGGGGACCTATTCGATCACCCTCTACAACAGCATAATAAATAGGCTCGGTTTCCATTTTGTTCATGGCACCTGGTACATGCATATTTGTAATGGTTTGATTCATAGACTGAATCATCTGTTGGGCCACTGCCATACTCATACCAAATTCAATAAGTCTATCAATGGAATAAAAATTATTGCCCTCCATTTTATGATTTATTTTTTAAAGCTTTTTTCAATGATCCATTGAAAAAGAACAGGGTATTCCATCTGTAAAATGCAATCCCTGGAACCACCATTGTCACAAAGCCACCATCACCTTTTCTTGCATCCACTCTGTTTCCTTCAATAAGAATAGGAGCGAAAATTTCTTTCCAACCGCTTTTATTTATAGCTTTTCTTGAACACTTCCTGTAACCTGAAATACTTTCATAAGGCAGGTACTCAATAGTCCCACTCTTTAGTGATTTAGCTTTAAAAAATATTCCTTCATTGGTAACAAGGTATGATGGTGAATTAAACGACCTTTTTCCACTGAGTAATGCTGGTTTATAAATTCTTCCCTCACTGGAAAGTATATTTTTTTCGTTAAGAACTTTTTTGATTTGATTCATAGCGGAGAATCCAAAGCCTTCGACAGGTTGAATAGTAACATCACCCAAAAGACATATTATTTTCGAAGTAATACCGAAATGAGTAAAAACTTTAATAGATTCATAGGGTAAGAAGGAATTTCTTGATTTGAACCAAGATTTTTGAATATGGCCAATACCCTCTTCTCCAATTACTATAGTTTCACGGAATGACAGCCATCTCCGAGGGTTTAGAAATGGGAAGCTTGATTTTAAAACGACTCCCTCCAAACTAGTGCCAATTTTACCACCGTTGTCCTCAATATATTTTTGAATTGAATTTATCTCTTCTTTTGAAAAGGTTATGTCGATATTACGATCATCACCACCACCTGCCTTGTATCCCGTACTTGCAGACGTGCCGAATAAAGTTAATGAGGTATCAAAATAAATTATTTTTTGCGCATCTAATGATTTTCTTTTACCTCTTAGAAGTTTTGCAAGCCAACGTAAGGGCCAGGGTAGAGAAAAATCTGGACCAAATATTCCGAGATTTTTCTTGGAATAGATTATTTGGCCATCTCTCAATTCAAGGGAGACAGGTCCGCGACAGTAAATTGATACTAGTAATTTTGATTTAAATATTTCTGACATATATTGATTTTGAAATTTATGCTTTTTGATTATTAGATTATTTTTATTGTGGTGGTGGTGGTGGTCCTCCAGGAGTTGTTGGCGGTGGGGGTGGAGCAGCATTGAATAAAGCAGCTAATTCTTGTACCTGACCTGCCATTGCCCATTCCGACATTCCTTGTTTCCATACGTAGGTTTCTTTCGTAAGCTGACCATTTTGACTCATTTGTTGTAGTTCTGGCCAGCCAAAAGGACCGCTTTGTTGACCGTTTACCGAGACGCTATATTGAATTTGTGGAGTTGGTGGAGGCGTTGGGTTGGGTTGGTTCATTCCTCCCATCATGCCACCTATGGCTCCCGCCATTCCAGATCCAACAGCTCCTCCCATGGCCATACTTGCCATCATTGATCCGGGATCCATAGCGCCGCCACCGCCGCCAGATCCACCGCCGCCCATCTTTCCTAGGCTTTCAGCAGCGGTTTTTGCGACATCTGTTTGCTGATTTAGTTGGTGTGCAGACATATTCATTCCTTCGGTTTGAAGCTTTTGTGCTCGTTGTGCCTCTTCTCTTTGAATGCGAAGCATCTCTTCCTCGTTTTTGATATAATTATCAGTCGTCGCAGTGACTCTTTTTTTAGTTTGATATGCTGTTACATTTCGTAATTCTATATATCCTTCCGATTCTTTATCGGCCTCTATATTTGCGATGTCGAAGGCCTTCATATTTACGCCAAAATCGGTTTCCAGTCGAGGTCCTAGATATTTTCCAACCAAATCATTGATTTCAAATATTTTTCGTTCCATTTGGAGAACAGGAATACCATTATCAGCGGGTATATTAGCTACTACTCCTTTTATATTCTTGGTTACAGCATCTTTAATTTGCTTTTTGAAATCATCTAGTTCAAAGTTGATGAGCCGGTTCAGTTTAATAAAAGCCCTGTAGTCTGTAAGATTAAATGTAAGTGTTCCTCTAACCGCCATAGGAACAGCAAAATCAGCAAATCTAGGATCAAAAACATCAAAATACGGTATGCCAAATTTAATTTGAACATTTCCTGAAAGATTCATGAAGTAGATCTCTGCTTGAAAAGGAGAGGCACCTCCAAATGCCGTTCCTACAATACCCGTCAAAATAGGAAAGTTTGCGGTTTTTATGGTTTGGTCGTGAGGACCCATTATAAAATCCTGGTTTTCTCCTTCCTTTTTGTAAACAAATACGGCGAGCTCACCATCTTTTACGCGTAGACTGCTTCCATATCGAATGGCATTTTCTTTTTTTGTGCTATTCGCTTCACCTGAAGGTCTCCATTTCCATACTAAATATTCTTGTTCATCGCAGCGGATGACGTCCATCATTCCACCTTCTTTTTTATTTCCAAATAATCCCATATTAATATTATTTTATTCCTAGTTCTTTTGCGTAATTCATTATTTCTTCCAATACTTTTTTATCCTCCTTCATGGAGAATTTTGCCTTCATTATGATTTGCTCACATTTCTGTGCCCAAACTTCTGCTACTTTAAAATCCCAGTTTTTATTTTCGTCATCGCCAAAATTTGCAAAAGCTTTTTTCATAAATCCTCCAACCCCTCCTGTTTTCGCAGGTTTTGCTAATGGTAAAGCCATCATAAGGAATTCAAGAATATCCTCCTTGCTGTTAGGGATTGGAAAATGCATAATAAATTCTTTTTTCTTAGTAAAAACTTTTTTATGCCAATCACCCTCGCTATCATCGAAAATTCCCATTAATCCTCCTCCCGTCTCTTTTACCTTCACACTTTCTTCAATTTTTTGATAATCTCTAAAAAAATCACTAATTGAACTTACACTATCAATGTTGCGAAATTCATGTCCACAGTCTGAACAAATAGCTTGAACTGCTTGAACTGGGGAGCCACAAGCGGGACATTTTTTCATATTACCAAACTTGTTTGATTCGGGCTTTTTTTCGATGGTTGGTTTATGATCTGCCTGCTTTTTCTCAAATAATCGAGCTTCTAGGACCATCTCGAATTCATCAATGTCAACACCAAATGATTCGGCTTTTTTGGATAGAATCGTTCGTTCTTTATCTGTCAGCTCTCCGTCCATTAGAGCCATTTCAATTAATTTTTCAAGTTGTTCGTTGTACATTTTTTGCTATCATTTTTTAGTAAGAAATAATCTTTTATTTGTTTTTACGGCTCTTTTTTTAGTAGGGCTATGTTCTTTTTAGTCTCAAAAGTGTCAGTTTGAACAAGTGTCCCTGAAACTTTCTTTTCTCTTTTGTATTTCTTTATACATACCGCGAAATTTTTTTCAATATTTTCATCTATTTCGCTTTTACATAATGACAAACCTGTCTTTGTCTTTTTGTATAGATTTTCATTTTCATCTATGTATAAAGGTTTTTTATACGCAGTTTTAAAAGTTGTGCTCACGAGTATCGAATCCACAACCTTCACCTCAAAATTTACTATTGATTCTTGGTCACAAAAAAACATCCCTTTTTCAGTAGAAAACCTAGGAACATCCTCTAAATTCAACTCATATTGTTTCTCGTTTATTAGATCACCTTGGTTGTTAAATTTAAGATTATAACCCCCTTTTTTAAGGCTCTTTAGTCCGTCAGAATTGGTTTTAATGAAGTTTTGAAAAGCTTGGCCCTCTATTGCCTTCACAACTGATTCAAACTCGTCATTAACAGAGGATTGAACAACTGTTTTCAATGAATCCACAACTAATCCTTGAGGTATAAAGTCGGTCAGCAATTGTTCAATTTGATTGTACTTTCCTTTTGAAAGAGCAATCTCAACATCGCTAATTAATTTTTGCTCCAATAAAAAAACTGCCTTCATTTTAATTAATTGTATTGGGTTATCTTGAGTGCTTTCCTCTTTTTTTTCTTCTTCAATCGTTAAGCTTCCCCCGTTCCATGAAATTTTCGGTTCATTATCTTCATCTTCGATTAAACCAGCCCATAACGCAGATTGTCGTCCTTCTTCATTTGCAGCATTCTCAAAACCCACGTATATTTCATTATTCAATTCTAAAGCATAAAACATTGCACTATCTAGTTTGGATTGGGCTAAATCCCATTTTTTAGACCTAATACTACTGTCTGCTAAACCAATAAGTCTTTTATATTCATAATATTTACTGTAGTTTTCGTAATCGATTAGCTTATTTATTGCCGCCGTGTAGTTTGAATGTGATTGATCTTGATTATAGATTTGTTTTGCACGTTTTACAGATGAAAAACTCTCATTCCAGTTTTTATTTTTAAAATGATATTCTGCTTCGGCCATATGTCTATTATATTTAGCAGCCTGGAAATCCTGCTCAATGAGAGAATATGTATTGAAGGCATTCCAACTAAAATATCCTTCAACATAAGAAGAGTCACCAATAAAATCATCTGGGAGCGTTGCTAAAATAAAATCCTCAGCAAATTGGCCGTAAATATATGTTTGGTAATCTAAGTTTAACCTGTAAGGTAAGGTGTCTAACCCTCCTGCATTTGAATCTTTCAACTCCATTAGAATACCATACCATTCAAGTTCCAAACTATCAATCTCATATTTATCTATCACCTTCCCTGAGTTTAACTCTCTTTCAACATAACCCATCAATAAACCAGATTGATATTGAGAAATCTGCTCTATTCCGTCCTCTAAAAAAGTTACCTTACCATTTAAAAAGCCATTTTGATCGCAACTCCCTTTAATGGTGCGTAAAGGGCTCTTCGCGCTAAAAGCACCCACAGATGTATTATTAACGAAGTTGATTTCTGTAGTCTGCGTAATTTTATTGCTCTTAAGATCCTGCCAGGACATTTTCCATTTGCCATAAGGTTTACCCTTTTTATAATTTTGAGTCGTAATACGTTTAGAAAAGTTTTCATAAATAAAGAAATTATCTATGGTTGGTAATTTTATTTTGATTGTTGTAGACCACAAACCATCTTTTGCATTTTTAAAATATTTACCCCTCGCCGTTATATCAATTTTATTCGACGCAGCGTCATAATATGTCCGACCGGCCATCGTTCCATTCCAATTGCATGAATATGAAAAATTCCCTGTTCTAACTCTTTCATAATCTTTGTTTTCGTAAAAGCCATAACTGGCTTTACCGTCAAAGAAGTTATAGTTCCGGGTTAATAAGGTAAAATCACCTTTGTAAAACTGAACATTTTGTGAAAAGCTGAATAATGTCGAAAAAAGAAAAAATAATAGAAGGTTTACTTTCATTTGTATTGTTTGGTATTGTTTCAAGTATGGGTAGATGAAAAATCATAATTAAATAACTTCTTTAAATAACTAAGGAGAAGTTTTTTATTCAATAACATTAGCCCATGTTTAGCCCATTTAATATATTTGAATTGTGGACAATTATCTAAGGAAAGCGATCGAGGTTAAATTCGGGAAACCGATTACGCAACAAAGAGATATTAATGAGTTAAAGGAAGATATCTTCATTGAGACATCTAATGAAATCGGATTCAATACGTTAAGGCGTGGATTTGGGTTTTTACCTTCCGTGAAATGCAGTAGAAAGACATTAAATATTCTGTCCAACTACATTGGATTTAGGTCGTACAGCCATTTTTTATCAAGAGATACAGAAAACCGATTGTCAGATGATTGGATTGAATTACAAATGCAATTATCCCTCCCCAAAAAAAAACGTGGTGGCTTTAAGTTTTTAGAAAATTACTTGGATAAAGATTACTTCCCCATATTTATTTCTCATGTTATAAAAAGCTTAATTGATCAAGAAAACTGGAAGCAGCTCTCCTTATTATTCGAAGAAAATCGTCTTTTCACGTTCAACCATAGAACAGCAGTTGCAAGAATGGCTACCAGTCTTCACTTCAACCTGATAAACCTACCAAAAGAAAAGCTTGGCAAAGTGTCTTTTCTTCTTGAAAACAAAAACTTTCGAGATTTAGCCATTTATATGTGGGTGGATTACGATCATGCCAATGGTTATTTCGGGAGATTGGTTGAATCGTCTATCCAGCATTTAGTCAGCGTGGAAGAAAAGCTGTTTTCACAACTCTATCTCCGAAAAATCGCCTTTCTCAATCTTGCGGAATTCAATATTGATTACAAAAACATTGAGTTTCCCAAAAATTGTCACCCCATTCTTCATGGCCGGTACTTCAGTATGCTTTATCTTGATGAACCGAAAAACCGAAAAACAACAAGAAAGGAAATCTTATTGACGGCTTCAGAGCATAAAGCAAAAAACGAATTTTTTCAAGAGCTCATTCCCTTATTAATGCTCTTAAAAGATTTTTCGTTTTTAGAGGAAATATTTAATTTATACTACGATGAATTGATTGGATATGTTCATTGGGATCATGTATCGATTGAACGCTATAATATTATAGCCTTGGTTCTCGTAAATATCAAGAATGGTCAAGTGAAAAATAATAAGCTATTATTTGAATTCTTTGCCAAAGATCAAGTGTTTCATAATAATGACCGGTACCACAAAATATTTTATTTTGTTGCGGCATATCATCACAAAAAACGTAATGGTGAGGAGGATTCACTAAATAAGATTGAAAAGAACTACAGCAAGCTTGGCAAAGAAATGAGATTTCCTTTTTTTGACTTAGCCTTTTTAAAAAATTATTTCGATGAATCAGAAGTAGCCTAACCCCCGCCTTTAATTCCAATAAACTCCTCTTGCTCTTCTTCTTCTTTCTTTTGTTGTTGTTTTAATCTTTCTAATGCTTTTTTCAGTTTTGATTCTTTCTTTTCAGGTTTGTCTTTTTCCTTTTCCTGCTCAGGCTTTTTCTCATTATCTTCCGAACCTGTTGTAGGATTCCAATCTATTTTTATTTCCTCTTTTGGAGCTTCTTCTTCTTTGTATTCTTTGACCGTAGTGTCGTTTTTAAATACTCCAAATTCTGTTTTAAGCATTTCTTTAATTTGCTTTTTTTCCTCCTGACGATATTCCTTTGCACTTTGTTTTTGTTGCTCACGATCCCATTCCAGTGTTGGATCATAAATATCCCCTGTCATTTTCAAAAACATTCTAAACCCAGACCCGTCGTCAATTATTTCTCCAAACTCACTGTCCCTGTCATTGGTCAAAAGATCCCTAAACTTAAAGTCAAATCGATAATCAACCTGATTTGAAAATTCATGCGTTCCTGAGACATTCATGTTTAAGGCAGAAGAAGAAATATTCATTTTGGGAATAGTAACCGTTTCGTTTTTGATGGTGATTTCATTCTTTAATGTGCTAAAGGATATTTCATTTAGCCTTTTCTCTAAAAGCTTGAGGTTTTTCTTTCCTAGGGCAAGTTTAGCTGGACTATCTTTGACGCTCTCTGCGATATCTTTCATTAATAACGAATTTTTTAAGGTTCCATTATTAATTTCTATATTCATTTTACTATCAATTGACGGGTAATTAATTCCTTTATCAAGGCTAAAGTCTGCGTTTAGGCCCAAATTTAAACTTGCTCGCCCCGAGATGTTTTTAGCCAAAATAACATCTTGGTAAAAATTATTCCATTCTTTAAATGCGCTCCTTACATCAATATTATAGGACCTGAGTTGCGTTTTGAGTTCAAATACTTCAGGCTGCTTTTCGTAAATACTTAAACTTCCTCGAACCGTTGCCCCTGCATTTTTAAGACTCAAATTGGAAAAACGAACTTTCCGGTTCTTTATATTCATATTGCCGCTGAGGTTTTCGTATAGATGGCCACCGTATTCTATTTTATTTAGTGCAATCCGAACATCTCCCTTTAAATTGTCTGGTAAAGCGAAGATTTCTCCGTTTTCGATTTTTTCTGCTTTCGTAGTCGAGCCCAAGTCTTCTAAAAGAACCCGTTCGCCTTTTACATTTAAATTCATTGCAAGTGTTCCGGCATTGTATAGATAATTAAACACATTCGAAAATGAGCCACTCAAGTTTAGGTCTGACTGATCTACTATTAGCGAAAATTGATTTACCCGAACATCTCTCCTTGTGAATTTTAAGTTTCCATTTACAGACTTGAATGCCCGCTTGTCGTTCTCCAATTTAAAATTGCTATTTACAATAGTAACATCTCCGCTGCATCGTTTTAATTGTAACTCGCTGTTTTGGTTTTGCACCGCTTCGAAATCGCAATAGACTTTAAGGTGACCATTAATCTTTTCAAATTCTGGCAAATGAAAAATTCGATGAGCAGCGTTTAAGTTTATGGTTCCTTTGGCAAAACCTTTTAATTGGGGTTTTTCAAAATCAACAACAGATAGATTTCCTGTGAATGGACCCGTTTCGGAATCAAAACGCACATCGGTTAAAACGAGCTCTTCAAGAGTCGAATCTCGTTTAGTATAGTGACCCAGCAATTGTATATTATTTAATTTAATTTTTTCATTTGGCTCTATGATTTCTCCGTCCTTTATAGAAAAATTACAAGCGATGTCTATTGGGTCAGTTGCTTTTGTTCCCCCATTAATTGACAACTCAAAGTCCAACAAACCGTTACCTGATAGGTTTTTTAAATGATTATCGCTGTCTATAGAAAATTTCTCAACTGCGTCCGTAAGCTGAATTGAATTTGATGCAATGTGAAACCGCATACTGTCCTTGTCCATAATACCGTTGATGTTAAATGGCAGGCCTCCTATTTGAATTTGCGCCATTGGAAGACTGGTTATTGACTTCTTTTGATTCACATTTACTTTAAGGCTAAATTGAATCTCTTGGTTTTTAACAAGGGTAACTCCTGAACTTTGTGCACTATTTAATAAGATTTGACCAGAAGTTAACATCTCAAATTCATCACTAGAGAGCTCCCCGGTTAAATTTACGCGGTTAAAGTTTGAATGATATTCTTGATGAGTGATATCATTTAGATAGCTGACCTTCATCGCCTTTAAGGTAACCGCTTGTAACTCGAGCTTAAATTCTGAGTCATCATTTTCTTCAGAACTTTTCACAATATTATAATTGTCTCTCCCAAGGGAATCGACATATAAATTCAATTCGCCATCTGAAACATTGATCTGTTTTAGATTGTAATCACCCATTGCCAAATCAAAAGGGTTAAACCGCAAATTGAATTTTTTACTTTTTAATAAACTTGTCGATGTATTCCTACTTGGAATTTCAACATTTAATAAGTCAATAGAAATGTTTGGAAAGCTGGACCAAAAAGCCAATTCAACATCACCAACCTCCATGGGTACTTCAAGGTTTTTATTGATTTCAGCAATAGCCGTTTCAATTATTGTATCCTTTAACGCAAAAATTAAAATAGAAACGGTCAGGAATATCCCAAATAGTATTCCGAAGGTCCATTTAGTAATACGTAAAGCCTTCTTTTTCATCAGTTTCTAAATTACAACCTTAAGCATTTTGATTTAAATTAATTTCCTTGATTTATCAACTCAGTTATGTTCGTTTGTAACAAAAAGATTACTTTTTTTATTTTTTATTTACGCTCTTGTGAACAAAATGGAATCTGTTTTGTCTAACTTATGTACTTAATTATTAAACAAAACAAAATGAAAAAAACAATTACCCCTTTTAGCTCTCTAAAAAATATTATTGGAGCATTCGCAATTTTAGCTGCGACTTCTGCAACAGCACAAACAAATGTTTTTGATGATGTTATAGCAACAAGTCCAGACCACAATTATTTAGAAGCCGCTTTGGTTCAGCAAGGCTTGGATGTTACTTTACAAACAACAGCAGATTTAACCGTTTTTGCACCTACTGATCAAGCGTTCACAGACATAGCGACAGCCTTAGGAACAGATATCAACGGTTTATTGGCCTTGCCAAACTTAACTGATATTTTAACTTACCATGTTTTAGGCTCTGTAGTTCCATCAAGTGCTGTAACAAATGGTTTAATTGCACAACCATTATCGACGACCAATACTTTAAAATTAACCGTAACAGGTGCTGGTGGTGTTTTTGTAAACCAAGCTCCCGTTTCTGCGGTAGACTTAAATACAGACAATGGAGTGGTACACGTTATAGACGCTGTGGTGCTTCCTGTAGAAACTGTAGTTGATGTTGCCTTAGACAATGGTTTTAATGCACTAGCATCAGCAGTTATTGCATCTGAACTAATGCCAATTTTGGTAAATCCATTAGCCACTTACACGGTTTTTGCTCCAACGGATCAAGCCTTTCAAGATTTAGCTGATTTGGTAGGAGTGCCATTAAGTCAGTTATTCGATCCAGCCGTCATTCCGACAGCAAGCTTACAAGCAGTTTTAGGAACGCATGTGTTAGGAAGCGTTGTTCCATCTTCGGCTGTAACCAATGGAGCGATTGTGGATAACATTGTTGGAATAAACACATTGAAATTAACAGTGAAAAGTTCTGGCGAAGTATTTGTAAATCAAGCTCAAGTGACTACCGTAGATGTGAATTCAGACAATGGAGTAGTACACATCATCAATAGCGTTCTTTTACCAGACGAAACAGTTGTAGATGTTGCTATTGATAATGGATTTAGCACATTAGCCACTGCAGTAATTACTGCGGAATTGATGCCCGCTTTGACAAACCCATATACTGGATATACAGTATTTGCGCCAACAAATGAAGCGTTTGACAATCTAGCTGCAGCATTAGGAACAGACCTTGCGGGAATTTTGGCTTTACCTAACCTTGCAGATGTTCTATTGTACCATGTTGTGGGAGGAGTGGTTCTTTCTACAGACCTAATGAATGGAACTGTTCCAACTTTAAATGGTCAGGACATTACGGTTGATCTTACAAACGGCGTTATGATTAATGATGCCATGGTGACAACTGCTGATGTTGAGGCTGATAATGGTGTTGTCCATATTATTGATGCTGTTCTTTTGCCTGGAGCAGGAATTAGTGAAGAGTCTATCGATATTAGTATTTATCCTAACCCAGCACAAGATAATTTGTACATTAACAGCTCTGCAAGCGTAGATTATTACATCACAGACGTTAGTGGTTCAGTTGTGAAAAGAGGAGTTACAGGAGAACAAGTAGTTTCTGTAGCGGACCTTCAAAGTGGTGCATACTTGGTACACACTTCTGCTTCAAAAAGTGGACAGGTATACCGATTTATCAAGCAATAATTTCATAAATAGATAGCGCTAAGGGGGCCACGGCCCCCTTTTTGCATTTAAGGACTTTTTTTAGAAAGTAGTCATTTTTAGCTGATGTGCATTATCTTTGCAATCATAAATAATTTATCATGAGTTTACAGGAGTTGTCAGAGCAAGAAGTTTTTAGAAGAGAATCATTAAATAAATTAAGAGCAATGGGTATTGAGCCCTTTCCTGCTCAATTGTTTCCTGTAGACACATTATCTCAAGAAATCAAAGTAGAATATACAGAAGGCAAAGAGGTCTGTCTCGCTGGTAGAATCATGAGTAAGCGAATAATGGGTAAGGCTTCCTTTGCGGAATTACAAGACTCTTCAGGAAGAATACAGCTCTATTTTAATCGAGATGAAATTTGCCCTGGAGAAGATAAATCAATGTATAACGATGTATTTAAAAAGCTTCTTGATTTAGGTGATTTTATTGGTGTTCATGGCACCGTTTTCAAAACACAAGTTGGAGAGGTTTCCGTTAATGTTACAAAGCTAACCGTCTTAAGTAAAGCGATAAAACCCTTACCTCTGCCCAAAACGGATGCAGAAGGAAATGTTCATGATGCCTTTACCGATCCTGAATCGCGATATCGCCAGCGCTATGTTGATCTTGTTGTCAACCCCCACGTGAAAGACACCTTTATTAAAAGGTCTAAAATCATTTCATCAATGAGGTCTTTTTTAAATTCTAGAGAATACCTTGAAGTTGAAACTCCAATCCTACAGTCTATTCCAGGAGGTGCCGCAGCAAGACCGTTTGTTACACATCATAACGCCCTAGATATTCCTTTATACTTACGTATTGCGAATGAACTCTATTTAAAAAGACTAATTGTTGGTGGATTTGACGGCGTTTATGAATTTGCTAAAGATTTTAGAAATGAAGGAATGGACCGCACCCACAATCCTGAATTTACACAGATGGAAATCTATGTTGCCTATAAAGATTACGTTTGGATGATGGAATTTGTCGAAGACATGCTCGAAACGATATGTATGGATGTTCTTGGGACAACGGATGTTCAGATTGGAGAAAACAAAGTGAGCTTTAAAAAGCCCTTTAAAAGAATTTCCATGATTGACGCCATTGCAGAACATACGGGTATTGATATTGCTCCAATGAATGAAAGCGAGCTTCTTGAAACCTGCAAAAAACTAGGTGTTGAAACGGACGATAGCATGGGTAAAGGAAAGCTTATTGACGAAATCTTTGGCGAAAAATGCGAGGGGAATTATATTCAACCCACTTTCATTACAGACTACCCCGTTGAAATGTCTCCTTTGTGTAAAAAACACCGAGACAACCCTGAACTCACCGAGCGTTTTGAACTCATGGTAAATGGAAAAGAGCTTGCCAATGCTTATTCTGAACTGAACGATCCTATTGACCAAAAAGAACGGTTTGAAGAGCAGGTAAAGTTGTCTGAAAAGGGAGATGACGAAGCCATGTTTATTGATATGGATTTTGTTCGCTCTTTGGAATATGGAATGCCTCCAACTTCAGGGATGGGTATCGGAATCGACCGATTATGCATGTTTTTAACCAACAATGCGTCCATTCAAGAAGTTTTGTTTTTCCCACAGATGAGACCTGAAGTAAAAGCAAAAAAAATCGAGCTCACCGAGCATGAAAAAACCATACACGAAAACCTTAAAAAGGTAAACTCTTGCGAACTAAAAGACCTTCGTTCTGGAGTCGAAATGAGTAACAAAGCTTGGGACAAAGCCATGAAGGGACTATCTAAAAAAGAGCTTATTAAGGTGAATAAGGAAGATGATATTTTACTGGTGACTTTGTTGTAAACTAAACTCTTTTTGTCTTTAACTTTTTGTAAAAGTAGCTCATCGATAATATATGAGGTAAGCTGATGCAAGAAATGAATATAAAGATTTGTGCCATATTATAATCCCAGCCCATTCCTATATTTAAGAAAAGGACAACGAACAAAATAAGAGCACCTAGATTAAATGGTAGGGCTGTTTTAAATAAACTCCAATTGCTCTCTTTGAAAGATGTTCTCAAATGTTTCCATCCACTCCAGCTGTGATGAAAGACAAAATAGATGGCAAATGCCATTACCAAGGGCAGCCAATAACTTAATGCAAGAAAACAGGTAAGTAAAAACCAAGGTATCGACCCGTGCAATCTGGCCAATAGAAAAGAGAGGATCAATGACCAAAAGAACAAACCGAGCCATGGGAGCTCTGGTGGAAGCTGTTGTACATGCAATGCCTTCAATATTACATTCAATTCAGAAACATGGGAAAAGAAAAGAGCTGAAAACATGAGGAGTCCCCAAAGAAAACCAATAAGCCTCGAGTTCATTTTCCATTCCTGAATATCGGTTTCGCCAAAGTGCCAAGCAGAATATAATATGAATGTCACTAATGCAACCGTTGGTGAGATAAGCCAAACCAAATAAGCCATTAACATGACGCCTAAATACTTGAAAATAAATGATAGATTTATTTTTTTATTGTCTGAAAAAAGGCCCGTTTTATGATCCATCGCCCCATGAGGTATCCCCACCAAAAATAGACCAATGGCAATTAAAGCATATAGACTTAATTCTGCATAATCTGGAAGGATTAAATGCATTATTCCATATAACATCAGAGGTGCAAACAGTAAAATTTGATTCTTTGCTTTTTCGATAAATAAATACAATACCGCTTTTAAAAAAGTGCCGATTTGAAGTTTCGAAAACATTCCTATATCCTCCTTCATACTCGTGTTTTCATCCAAAAACTTCAAAATAAATGAGAGCGACTTGGATCCAAATAATCGACTAAAAATAGGCTTTCCCATCTTTGGCCAAACAGCGAGTATGTATATCAATAGTCTGTCATAAAATTTAAATCTTAGGGAGGAGGGTTTTCTTTGTTTAGACTTACCGGGTTGAGTAGATAGTGATTTGGCATGCTCGTACATGTTTTTAAAGGCATACCCCGTACTTGGCTTTACCATGTGTGCACGAGTACCAATAGGCACAATCCTTTTTGATTGATTACTTCTTGGCATATCCAGAAACATGGGAATCATCCCTCTTTCAACCTGCTTTACCTCAAATGCTCCATAGTGCTGATTGATGTAGTTTTTCAATGCGTTTTCGGCCATTTCTACATCTATTTTTTCCTTACCAAACCGCGTAAGTTCAATCAATGCTTCATTAGTAGAATACGGAAGAACATAAACAAATTGAGTTGCCCCATCCTGAACTACATTAAAGTCCATTAAGGTACACGTGTCCTCATCTAAAACACTGTTGTTTAGTTTTACCTTATACCCTAAAAACGATTGCCATATGTTTTGTTTTTCAGATAAAGGGGTCTTGATTTTTGGAGGTCTTGAATCAAAAACCAAATGAGCCATATAATTACTTTCAGAGGTCCAAATACGCACGACTTCATCTTCTTCGATTTTCTCAACCGTTTCGTTACAGAAAGTGACATCGTAGTTCTTCAAGACTTTTCTTGTTTTGTTGTATAGCCCTTCGCTACTTATATGATGGTATTTTAAAGGCGCTATGTTGCTGGTTAGCGCTTCGTCTATCCAAACCTTTGACCAGCTGTGGGTTACAATCTCTTGATGATCTACAACTATGTCATCGTTGGGATTGGCCCAAAAGCAAAAAGTTTTGTCGTTGGTTTTTTTTTCGGAAGGGTCGAGGATGAGAATTCGTTTTTTATGCAGCTCGTTTTTCTTGTGAAGCTGATTGATTAAAATACAAGAACTGGCACCAAACCCGGAAAAAACAAGATCATATATTTTTAGCTGTTTTTTCATATTGCAATGGTCTCATTACTACAACACTCAAGGGATCGAATTGTTGAAGTCTCCATGCTAGAAAAGTATTAAAATAATGGAATTAGTGCACCTGTTCCTTACTTCACTACGACTTTAATCGTTTCATTGTTCATAAACAATTCTTCAGGAAATTCAATGGTAAGAAAATAGGTGCCCTGAGCTATATTCAGAGCAGCAGTTGTAAAGCTATTATCGAAAATTTCTTTCTTTAATAATTCTTTTCCAGTTTGGTCCTTGAGAGTAATGGCAAATGAGCTGATGCCATCATTCGCAGTACGAATAGAGATTGTTCCTCCTGAGCTGACCGGGTTAGGATAGCAATTCAGAGCTGATGGTGATTGGGCTTGCTCAAAAAAGTCGCGATCAAAATCAAACAAATACAAGCCAGAAATACGATCAGAAACCAGTACCCTGTTATTGGAAACCCCAGCTTCTATACCCCAAGCGCCCCACATTGAAAACTCATTTCCAGGAAGATCTGTATGGGTATCATATGAGGCAATTTCATTTGGAGGGTTGGTTCTCAGGTCGTAAACCTTTAATCCGTCATTGTAGTATGCGACATAAGCCAAGCTACCGATCACCTCTATATTATGAGCTGTTTTATCGTAAGGGATGTTTTCTACGCCAAACCGTTGCTGAATTTGAATTGTAAAGTCTTCAGAAACTGAGCACTTCTTTATTTTGGTTCCCGGAGTTTCATCTGCAAACACATAGGTTTTTCCATCTTCACTTAGGCTCCCTTGATGATTGTATCCTTGTTCTTGGTAAAACTCTAAATTGCTCAAATATATTGGATTTGTTGGATCTGTAAAGTCATAAACCCTCATTCCCTGAAATCCACAGCTAAGTATGGCTATCTCTCCCCTTACTTCCAAATCGTGAACCTCATCGAGGTCGTCAATTCCACTAAAGACAATTTGCGGAGACAATGGGTTTTCAAGAGAATAAACCCGAATGGGAATCAAAGAATTCTCTGACCCATTTACAATAGGGGATACCAAGCACAAATACATCAATGCACGAGCAGTGTCTATGTAAATGTTGTGTGCCTTTCCCACCCTTTCGTCTTGAATTTCAGCAACCAAAGAAACCGTATTGGGTAGGTTTGTCAGGTCAACAATCTGAAGCGAAGCATCCCCTTCGTCGCCAATCGCATACAGTAAATTTCCATAATGCGCATACTCTCTGGTGATGGCTTGTGATGAAACATACCTTGCTTGAATACTATCTATAAGCCTAAGCTTACTATCTGTTGTAACTTCAAAAATATGGAACCCCTCTGTTGTTCCAATAACAGCATAGTCTAACCCGTTTTGAGTGAAAGAATAGCACCCGCTATATCGAACCATACTCGAATTGGTAATCATGGTCGTGTCATACCAATGGTCCAGGAGCGAAATGTTTTTATTTTGCCCGAGAAAAAGAAATGGTAGCATGAAAAATAAAAGCAATATCCCCTTCATTCAATATACTTTTTACAAAACTCCCACATCACAATTCCAGCACAAACACTGACGTTTAAACTGTGTTTTGTCCCAAATTGCGGAATCTCAATAATTCTGTCGGAGAAATCCACAAGCTCCTGAGCCACTCCGTTTACCTCATTTCCAAATATCAAAGCGGTCGGGCGATTCGGTAGTGTCGAAACCTCTTGAAGCAATGTGGTTTGTTCTGTTTGTTCAAGAACACAAAGCTCGTATCCATTGTTTTTTAAATCTTTAAGACACAATAACTTGTCTTCTTGGTGTTCCCACCGAACAGTTTCCGTTGACCCTAATGCTGTTTTATGTATGTCTTTGTGGGGTGGAGATGCCGTAATCCCAAAGAGAATTATCTTTTCAATGTTAAAAGCATCTGCTGTTCTGAAGAAAGAACCAATATTGTTGAGTGACCGAATGTCATCCAAAACAACCACAATAGGAAACTTCTTTTGTTCACGAAATTCCGCTTCGGTTTTTCGATTCAACTCCCAAAGCTTTAACTTTTTATTCATTCTTTTAAAATATCTTTTTCCTATGCTTTGATTTCCACAGTGATGCGATTAACTTTACCTAAAATATTTGTAAAATCATTTCACTTGGCGAAAACCACTAAAGCAAAAGGAGCGACTGAAACTCCTTTGATGAGGCAATATAATCAAATCAAGGCGAAGCACCCAAAGGCCATGTTGCTTTTTCGTGTGGGTGATTTTTATGAAACCTTTGGACAGGATGCGATAAAAGCCTCACAGATTCTTGGTATTATTTTAACCAAAAGAAAAAATGGTGCTGCAGCTCATATTGAGCTTGCTGGTTTTCCCCACCATTCAATTAATACCTACCTGCCAAAACTTGTACGTGCGGGAGAAAGGGTGGCCATTTGCGATCAGCTTGAAGACCCTAAAATGACCAAAAAAATTGTCAAAAGAGGGGTGACCGAATTGGTCACACCAGGTGTCTCATTTAATGATGAGGTGCTCAACCAAAAGGAAAATAATTTTTTATGCGCTGTCCATCTTGGTACAAAAGAGCATGGAATTGCCTTACTTGATGTTTCTACGGGAGAGCTTTTGGTAGCACAAGGGGACCAGGAATATTTGAACAAGCTGATATCAAATTTTAGTCCAAGTGAAATCTTATTTCAGAAAAACAAGGGCAAAGCATTTGAAGGCCATTTCGGCACATCACACTATACCTTTCGATTGGATGATTGGGTTTTTACCCCTGATTTTGCTGAAGAAATATTGAATAAACATTTTGGTACCAAATCGTTGAAAGGCTTTGGTGTTGACACACTTAATGAAGCCATAATTGCAGCGGGCGCTGTTTTCCATTATTTAGGAGAAAGTGAACACAAAAAACTAGATCACATCACCGCTATTTCGCGAATTGAAGAAGAAAAATATGTTTGGCTCGACCGATTCACGATTAAAAACCTTGAGCTCGTTTCATCTCCTCATGAAAATGCAAGAACACTTTCGGATATTTTAGACGAAACCCAGACCGCAATGGGTAGCCGAATGCTTAGGCGATGGATTATGCTGCCGCTCAAAAATAAAAAACCTATAGAGGATCGATTAATGGTTGTTGACTTTTTTAAGTCAAATGAAAAGCTAGGTTTTGAGCTTTCGCAAAGGTTAAAAAATATTGGGGACTTGGAGCGTTTGATTTCTAAAGTAGCGGTAGGGCGCGTTAACCCTAAAGAGGTTGCTCACCTGAAAAAAACATTAATAGAAATTGACCCCTTAAAAGCGCTTTTAAATACCAATGACAAACCGAAAAGCTTAAAAACCCTTTTGGATAAGTTGGACCCCTGCCCATCCTTAATTGAACTTATCGACAAATCATTAACTGAGGAGCCGGTTGTTCAAATCGGAAAGGGAGAGGTAATAAAATCGGGGTGGAACAAGGAACTTGATGAATTGCGAGAAATTGCATATCATGGGAAAGATTTTCTAGCTGAGCTTCAAAAAAGAGAATCAGAACGCACCCAAATTCCAAGTCTTAAAATTGCATTCAATAATGTCTTTGGATACTATATTGAGGTCAGAAATACACACAAAGACAAAGTTCCTGAAGAGTGGATCAGAAAGCAAACCCTTGTAAATGCGGAAAGATACATTACAGAAGAGCTAAAAATTTATGAACAAAAAATACTTGGTGCTGAAGAAAAAATAATGGCGCTTGAAACCCGCTTGTTTCAGGAATTGGTACTGGAAATGGCCAACTATATTACACCCATCCAGGTCAATGCACAAATTTTGGGTCGCTTGGATTGCTTGTTCTCTTTCTCCGTAATTGCTAAGAAGTATAACTACTGCAAACCCGAGATCAATGAAGGCTTGTCTTTAGATATTAAAAACGGAAGGCATCCAGTGATTGAGCAATCCTTGGAGATCGGTGAGAAATATATTGCGAATGACATTCATCTGAATCAGGAGAAACAACAGATCATGATGATTACCGGTCCCAATATGAGTGGTAAAAGTGCCTTAATCAGACAAACTGCCCTCATCGTTATTATGGGGCAAATGGGTTGTTTTGTACCCGCAGAAAAGGCACAGCTTGGTTTGGTTGACAAGGTCTTTACCCGCGTTGGAGCTTCTGACAATATTTCCTCGGGAGAATCCACCTTTATGGTTGAAATGAATGAAACCGCAAGTATTTTGAATAACATTTCTCCCCGCAGCTTAATTCTTTTAGATGAAATTGGGAGAGGGACAAGCACCTACGACGGCATTTCGATTGCTTGGGCCATCGCCGAATACCTACATGAGAATAAAAAAGCAAAATGTAAAACCCTCTTTGCTACGCATTATCATGAGTTAAACGAGATGACCCACAAGTTTGACCGGATTAAAAACTTCAATGTTTCCGTAAAGGAGGTAGGTAAAAAGATTCTTTTCATTAGAAAACTGGTAGAGGGTGGCAGTGAGCATTCCTTTGGAATTCATGTGGCTAAAATGGCCGGAATGCCATCCCAAGTAGTGAAGCGTTCAGAACAAATACTCCACGATCTTGAAGCCATGCACTCATCTGTTGGAGGAAAGAAAAATAAAGAAGACATTAAAACAAGTTTAAATGATTCGATGCAGCTTAGCTTTTTTCAATTGAATGACCCTGTTTTAGAACAGATACACGAGGAGCTGAAAAATGTAGACATCAATTCGTTGACTCCAGTTGATGCACTTTTAAAGCTCAATGAAATTAAAAAATTAATAGGGAATTGACATGGATGTTTCAATAAAAAAAATGCGATGGTTGCTCTTTCTGTTGGGGTTTGTAAAAATACCGATGATCCGATTCACTAACCCCAAACTGTTGGCCATTGATGACAATTCTGTTCGGGTTAAAATCAAGCTACGAAGACGCACTAAAAATCATCTCAACTCGATGTATTTTGGAGCCCTTTCTGTTGGCGCTGATATTGCTGGAGGAATTCAAGTTTTTTATTTTTCAAAAAAGATGGACCGCAAGGTCTCTTTTGCATTTAAAGGAATGAACGCTCAATTTCTAAAAAGAGCCGAGAGCCATATCGTTTTTGAAAGCAATGAGGGCCAAAAAATTCAAAAAGCCATGGAAAAAAGCCTAAAAGAAGGGTCTAGAATAAACGACAGTATTATGGTAGAAGCCAAAAACGACCAAGGAGAAGTAGTAGCGACTTTCGAAATGATTGTTTCTGTTCGTGTTTCCTAAAAAAGTATCTGCAATTTAAAAGCCTTTTTTGATGGTAATTCATAACTTTGTACCACTTAAAAATATTTGATATGTACCCACCAGAATTAGTACAGCCAATGAAAGAAGACTTAACTTCTGTTGGCTTTAAAGAACTAACCTCAACTGAAGATGTTGATGCCTCTATTCAGAACACCTCAGGAACATTGCTTGTTGTTGTCAATTCTGTATGCGGTTGTGCCGCAGGAAATATGCGTCCAGGAGTAAAACTTTCAGTAGAGGGAGATAAAAGCCCCGATGCTTTAACTACTGTTTTTGCCGGAGTAGATACCGATGCGGTTGCACAGGCCAGAAAGTACTTTTTGCCCTATCCTCCATCATCTCCTTCTGTGGCGTTATTTAAAGATGGTAAGCTCGTTCACTTTTTAGAGCGTCACCACATCGAAGGAGGATCTGCTGCGATGATTTCTCAAAATCTTCAAGCGGCATACGCTGAATTTTGCTAAAAGCTCGTTTCTTTTATTTAAAAACCTGTGACACCTGTAGGAAGATTCTCAAAGAGTTGAACCTGCCTAATGAGGTTGTTTTACGTGAAATCAAATCCGCTCATCTTACTCCTGAAGAGTTAGAACAAATGAAAGCTCATTTTTCGTCCTACGAAGAGCTGTTCAATAAACGCGCAGTCAAATTCAGGTCTATTGATTCTTCCTCTTTTGAAGATTCTGATTATAAAAAATTACTCTTAAGTGATTATACATTTTTAAAGCGACCTGTTTTGTTATTGTCTGACAAAGCATTTGCGGGAAATTCAAAGGCAGTCGTGACACAAATGTCTCTGTATTTAGATAGCGTGATTTCCTAAACCCAAGTGTTTAAAGGGCTTCACAATGGAAAAATAAAGATGTATCTTTAGCCCTGCGTTGGTGTTAATTAATTTTAAAGAATTACAATTTAGTTTGACTTGTTTTTTGAAAAATACACTTGTCCTAAATACGCACCCAATGTCAAAATAATAGAAAATTTCAAACCTTCAAAAAATGCATGTTTATAACTCAATTCTCCATTTTTATAATGATTGAATTCAGAAATAATTTCAAAACCTAGATCAAGAATAAATGACACAACGAAAATGTAAGCTAAACCCTTTAAGACCTTTTTTGATATATTCATTCCTTTGATTTTTTATTAAAAATAGAAAATTATTAATTAAAAAACACCAACACAGTATAAACTAAATTGAATAACTTAGTTTATACGCATCGTTATGCAACACATGCTATGTTCAAGAATTACTATAGATTACTTAAATTCGAATTATGACAGATTATAATGAAGTTATTCGCCAATTAAAGGGATTCCGTGACGAACGCGATTGGAAACAATTTCACGATTCAAAAAACCTCGCTACGGCCATCAGTATCGAAGCAGCCGAGCTCAACGAATTGTACCTCTGGAAGACGATCAAAGAATCGGAAGAAGTGGACGTAGAAAAGATCAAAGAAGAATTGGCGGATATCTTATCCTTCTCCTTCTTGTTAGCAGAAAAACACGGACTCGATCCATTTGAGATAGTAGCTGAAAAGATAAAAGTAAACGCAGAGAAATACCCTGTGGATAAAGCAAAAGGAACGGCAACCAAGTACACCGATTTATGAAAGACGACTTTATTCGTTCGGTACAGATTAACAAATACGCCTTCAGCAAAGCTGGATCAGCGGAGTATGTTCTGAATACCTATATGAATAATTCGTGGCCTGTAGTTTACATCATTAAGGATGATAAATTGGCAGAAGCCTATATTGGTGAATCAACGAATGCCATTAACCGAATGAAGAACCATTTGGCGAATGAAGATCGAAATAAATTGGGCGAGCTACTCATCATTAGTTGCGATAAATTCAATAAGTCTGCCGTATTGGATATCGAATCCAATCTGATTAAATACATGGCATCTGATGGGCGGTATACTTTGCAAAATGGCAACGCTGGATTGATAGACCATAACTATTACCAGCGGGCACAGTACCAAGGACTTTTTGATAATCTGTGGGAACACTTGTTGGTAGAAAAGTATGCAAAGAACCCTTTGTCTCGTATTGATAATTCGGATTTGTTCAAGTACTCACCGTATAAAGCATTAACGAATGACCAACACGATTCTGTTCTGGAAATCTTGGGATTGTTAACTAAGAAAGAAGAGAATACCATTTTTGTAGAAGGAGGCGCCGGAACGGGTAAAACAATCTTGGCGGTGTACATGATGAAGTTGCTGAAAACAGACATCATGGATCATCATCTCGATGAGGAAGACGAAACCTATTCTTCGGAATTGGCAATGATTTCAAAGCTTAAGGCGAAGTTTCCAAGCCCACGGGTGGCATTGGTTGTTCCGATGACGTCTTTGCGTAAAACATTAAAGAAGGTGTTTCGCAATGTGAAGGGATTGAGTGCCAAAATGGTTGTTGGCCCTGCTGAGGTTTCGAAGCATGAATACGATGTTTTGATTATTGATGAAGCACACCGTCTTCGGAAACGAAAGAACATTACCAATTTTAAAAGTTTTGATGATGCCAATAAGTTGTTGGGATTTGATATCCATGAGGGAACGGAGCTGGATTGGATTTTGAAACAATCGAAGAACCAAATCTTCTTTTACGATGAAGGGCAATCGATTAAACCGTCTGACATCGATCAACAACGCTTTAAAGATCAGAAATGGAGCGCTTCTTTACTAAAGTTGGTTTCGCAGCACCGTGTAAAGGGTGGAATGGATTACATCAATTACATTGACAATCTTTTGGTTGAGTCTAGTTCTATTGAAGAGAGATCGCTTCTTTCGTCGTCGATTAGTCCATATGTCGAAGATGGTGGTGCAGTGGAGTTTGAAAAATCACCAGAAAATATCGTACCTTGGATTCAAAGACCAACTATAACCGAATCAAACATAGCCGACTCAGAAGAGACTGTTTGTGATTTCATCAGAATGCTTCGTGGTAAGGGAATCAAGGAAGTCATATCATGGAATGCGGCTGATATAGATCCAATA
>ENA-OWPI01000902-OWPI01000902.1-marine-metagenome-genome-assembly--contig:-NODE-902-length-36509-cov-5.128239_pt1 | contig 36509 bp, 28 predicted proteins | sample MGYA00238138_ERZ651775 | MGnify/ENA primary metagenome ERZ651775 (study PRJEB26906, sample SAMN06265043) | marine metagenome | isolation source: Helgoland LTER site | place: Germany:Helgoland, sampling...
GCCGTCTTCCTGCACGCGGCATGGCTGGTTCAGGCTCTCGCCCATTGACCAATATTCCCTACTGCTGCCTCCCGTAGGAGTCTGGTCCGTATCTCAGTACCAGTGTGGGGGATCATCCTCTCAGAACCCCTAGACATCGTAGACTTGGTGAGCCATTACCTCACCAACTATCTAATGTCACGCATGCCCATCTCTTACCGATAAATCTTTAATCACCTTCAGATGCCATCTGGTGATACTATGAGGTATTAATCCGAATTTCTCCGGGCTATCCCTCAGTAAAAGGTAGGTTGCATACGCGTTACGCACCCGTGCGCCACTTTCATCTAATCCGAAGACTAGAATCTCGTTCGACTTGCATGTATTAGGCCTGCCGCTAGCGTTCATCCTGAGCCAGGATCAAACTCTCCATTGTAATAAATTTTACCTACTCCAACTAGTGGAGCAGAGTCCCGAAGGACAATGTTGTCTGAACCTCTGGCTTTTTCTACACTAAATAGTCGCTATAACTATTTAGCTGTCTCAAATTAAAATTCGAGCGGTCCGCTATCGTATTTACATTCATTCAAAGAACTTCTCTACTGGACTCCTTATTAATAAAGAGTAATGAATCTGTGATCTTAGACAAGCTTTCTACAATAGCTAACTCATGGTTATATCTAAAACCCAATTCCTCGCAGTAAACGTTAACATAACAAAGGCACGTAAACCCCGTCTGTCAATCTTAAAAACATCACTTTTGATGCCCCTTTTTTATAACCTTAGCAACTCTCATTCCCAAAGCGGATGCAAAGGTAAAAATTAAATCCAAACTGAAACAATACTTGTGGAAAATATTTCAATTCTTTTTTTGACACTTCAACCTTTCAAAACCCTTCCTGCTGAAGGGACGACAAAGGTAAGCTAATTATATTTCACAGGGAAAGGTTTAGTGAAAGAAATTGCAATGAATTTCTAAAACACTCTAGTTCAGTGATATGCTATTTTAAAATTGTCTGAGTTCTGTCTGGACCTACCGAAACTATAGTAATTGGAACCCCTGTAGCGCTCTCTATGTACCTTATGTATAACGAAAGTTCTTCCGGCATATCATCCATCGACCTTACTTTTGTAATGTCGTCTTTCCATCCTGGGAGCGTTTCATAGACAGGCTCAACTTCTTCATCTAGCAATTGGAATGGCATCTCTTCAGTGATTGATCCATCCTTCAGCTTATATGCTGTACAAATCTTTATTTCATCAAGAATAGAGAGTACATCAGCTTTCATCATGAAAAGTTGAGTTACCCCATTAATCATGATGGCATACTTCAGTGCTGGAAGATCTAACCACCCACATCGCCTTGCTCTGCCTGTGGTTGCACCAAATTCATTTCCTTCTTTTTGAACGGCTACACCAATCTCATCAAATAGCTCGGTTGGGAACGGCCCACCTCCTACTCTAGTACAATACGCTTTAAAAATTCCGTAGACCTCCCCTATGTTTTGTGGAGCAACTCCAAGACCCGTACAGGCACCTGCAGTCATCGTATTAGAACTAGTGACATAAGGGTAACTGCCGAAATCAATATCGAGTAGTGAACCTTGCGCACCTTCGGCCAAGATGGTCTCAGATGATTGGATGCTTTTATTTATAAGGTACTCTGAATTTACAAGCTTAAACTCTCTTAAGAATTCAATGGCCTCGAAGAAAGGCGCTTCAGCTTCCGCCAAATCATATTCAAACTCATAGTGACCCAATGTGCTTTCATGCTTACTCACAAGGTTTCTATAACGTTCTTCAAAACCAGGCGCTAGGATATCTCCTACCCTTAAACCGTTTCGAGCAATTTTATCCTGATACGATGGCCCTATTCCCTTTAGGGTAGACCCAATTTTATCTTTCCCTTTAGACTTCTCATAGGCAGCATCCAATAGCTTGTGCGTTGGTAAGATGAGCTGCGTCTTTTTTGAAATAAAGAGATTATCCTTTAGGTTGATTTCAAACTTGGTCAAGCCTTCAATTTCCTTTTTGAAAACCACAGGATCAAGCACTACACCGTTACCAATGATGTTCTTGATGTTTTCTCTAAAAATTCCGGATGGTATTTGGTGAAGCACATGCTTATGCCCATCAAACTCTAATGTATGACCTGCATTTGGTCCTCCTTGAAATCTAGCAACAACATTGTACTTAGGGGCTAGGTAGTCAACAACTTTTCCTTTGCCTTCATCTCCCCATTGTAAACCTAAGAGTACGTCTACTTTCATCTATGATTTTCTATTAGCGTGCAGCGCACGTGAATTATGATTTTAGTTCTTTGATTGCTTCTTCTAAAGAATCAGCAATTTTAAATATGGCGGTGAGCTTAGTAATAATTAAAAGCTTATTCACATGTTCGGAGGGTTTCATAATTACAACTTCGCCCTCGTTATTTCTGAACTTAGTCAAAAGAGTAATAAGCACTCCAATTCCGCTACTATTTATGTATTTAACATTTTCAATGTCTATAAGACACAGAATCTTTCCTCTATTGATTGCATCGTTAGCTATTTCTAGAATGCCTGAGCCAGCTTCTTCTCCAATTAAATTTCCATTTAATGAAAGAATGAATATGTCATCTTGATCCCTTGAGGTAAAGTCCATATCAATCTATTTTAGTTCTTTCTTACTCCCATCGTCTGTCCTCTTTTTCGCAAAGAAGTAAAGTGTATGGTGCATGATGTCAATATCAAACATCTCTTCGAGTGTGTTTTGGATGTTTTGAATCCTAGGATCACAAAACTCAACGACTTCCGAAGAGTCAACCATTAATATATGATCGTGTTGCTTATAACCGTATGACTTTTCATACTGAGCCATATTTTTACCGAACTGATGTTTAGTAACTAAATCACACTCCACTAATACGTCTAATGTGTTATATACTGTTGCTCGGGATACTCTATAGTTCTTATTCTTCATGCTGATGTAGAGAGACTCTACATCAAAGTGACCATCTCGAGAGTAAATTTCCTCCAGAATTGCGAACCGCTCAGGCGTTTTTCTCAGTGCCTTATTTTCCAAATAGGCAGTGAAAATTACTTTTACTTCATCAAACACCTTTGTATTGAGCGACATGCGTATTAGTTAGGCTGCAAATATAAGATTCTTTGCCATTAAAGAAATCAAGATTCCCCTTTCTCCTCTACTGATTCAAATCGAGTCACACGCATCACTCCTTGAACCATTTCGAGTTTAGCTATCAACTCGTCTAAGTGATTGGTATTGTTTATGTAAAGCCTGATTTGTCCATCAAAAATACCTGTCTCGGTATCGATACTTATCGACCGCATATTCACTTTCAATTCGCTCGATATAATATCTGTGACATCGCGCATTAGACCGACCCTATCTGTTCCAATAATTCTGAGCCCTGCCAAGAAAGCATTTTGCTGTTTGGATTGCCATTTTGCCTTAACGATTCTGTTTCCATGATTAGACAAGAGCTTGGGTGCGTTAGGGCAAGTCGTTCTATGTATTTTGATACCCTCATTAACGGTTACAAACCCAAAAACGTCATCTCCTGGGATTGGACTGCAACACTTGCCAAACTTATAATCCAAGACATCCATGTCATCACCAATGAGTAAGATATCGGCTTCCGAAGGCTTCATCTTTGTGAAATCATCGGAGTATTCGAAGTTTTTCGTTTTTACCCTAGTGGATTTTTGCTTCTCTATTTTAAAATCCTTGAAATTCTTAATCCTCGAAGGGTCGATTAATCCTTTACCTACTTTATAATAGAAATCCGTAACAGTCTTCTCTTCGAAGTATGCGCGCAATTGATTAGCCACATCCCCATCGAAAGGAATTTTCATTTGCTTCAGCTTGCGTCTTACGACTTCCTTTCCGTCCAAGGCAGCTTGCCTCTTAGCCTCTTTAAGCGTGTCCTTTATTTTCGACTTGGCCTTGGAGGTGACTACAAAACGAAGCCAATCTTCATTTGGCTTTTGCTTGGAAGAGGTAAGAATTTCTATCTGATCACCGTTCTGTAATTTATAATTGAGCGGAACCAGGCGATTATTGACCTTAGCCCCAAGGCATTTTGCCCCTATTTCTGTATGAATGTCAAATGCAAAATCTAAGGATGTCGAACCACTTGGCAGAATTTTTAAATCCCCTTTTGGCGTAAAGACAAATACTTCTTCATTGAACAAGTTCGACCTGAAGTCATCGACAAATTCGATCGCGTTGGTATCGTTACCCTCCAGCATTTCACGAACCTTTTCTACCCATAGTTCTAATCCAGACTCTTGTGGACTGACCATCCCATCCTTGTATTTCCAATGAGCGGCATAGCCCTTTTCTGCAATTTCGTCCATACGCTTGGTCCGAATTTGAACCTCTACCCATTTACCTGTACGACTCATTACTGTGGTATGCAGTGATTCATATCCGTTAGCCCTTGGGGTGCTGACCCAATCTCTCAACCTATCTGGATTTGGCTGGTAGAAATCTGTGACAATTGAATAAACCTGCCAACAGGCTGCTTTTTCTAGATCTTTGTGAGTATCGACAATGATTCTTACGGCAAACAGGTCAAACACCTCTTCAAAAGGGATGTCCTGTTTCTTCATTTTATTCCATACAGAATGGATGGACTTAGGCCTGCCTTTTACCTCAAATGACAATCCTGTCTTAATAACTTCATCCATTATAGGACTCATGAAGTTTTTAATAAAACGGGTCCTTGAGCCCTTATTCTCAGCAATTTTAGAGACAATTCCTTGATAGACTTCAGGCTCTGAATATTTCAACCACAGATCTTCAAGCTCTGATTTAATAGCATAAAGCCCTAAACGATGCGCCAGAGGAGCGTATAGATATATTGTCTCAGAAATAATTTTAAGTTGCTTATGCCGAGGCATACTCCCAAGGGTTCTCATGTTATGCAGTCGGTCAGCCAACTTTACAAGAATTACTCTTACATCCTCAGAGAGAGTAAGTAACATTTTCCTGAAGTTCTCGGCTTGTTGTGAGCTACCATGATCGAATACTCCTGAAATTTTTGTCAGGCCATCAATGATCTTGGCAACTTTTGGTCCGAATTGTTCTTCAATTTCATCGAGCTCGATATCTGTATCCTCAACGACATCATGTAACAGCGCTGCTACAATAGAGGTGGTGCCTAGCCCAATTTCTTCCACGCAAATTTGCGCAACAGCTAAGGGATGATAGATATAAGGTTCACCAGATTTTCTACGCATCTCTTTATGCGCTTCTACCGAAGTGTTGAATGCCTTCTTTATGAGCTTGGCATCATCATCCTTAAGAAAAGGCTTAGCCTTTCTCAGTAGCTTACGATATCTCCTGATTATCTCCTTTCTTTCTTCTTCTCTATCGACAGCGATCATGGTATAAAGTTATGGAGGAATTAGCAGGAATTTTTAGTAAAAATTTAGCGGTTGAGTTGTTGATTTAAAAGTAAATCTTTTAGCTTTGCATTCCATTTCAAAGTGCCTGCGGATGTGGCGAAATTGGTAGACGCACTAGACTTAGGATCTAGCGCCTCAGGGCATGGGGGTTCGAGTCCCTCCATCCGCACCGAAAGAACCCTCAGTCGAAAGATTTGAGGGTTTTTATTTATGTTGACATAAAACTGTAAGACATTGGATATCACGTTAGACAAAAAAGATTCGAATTTAGCCTCAATTAAAGTTAAATTAAACGAGGCTGATTATCAATCGAAAGTAGACGAAAAAATCAAAGATTATAGCAAGAAGGCGCAGATCAAAGGTTTCAGAACCGGTAAGGTGCCGAAAAGCGTAATCGTAAAGATGTACGGTAAGTCTATCTTGATAGAGGAAATTAACCATGTAGTAGGTCACGCCATTCAAGACTATATCAAAGACAATGCGTTGAAGATATTAGGCGAGCCACTTCCTAACCAACAAAAAATCGATGCTACCGATTGGGAAAACCAAGTAGACTTCGAGTTTGAATACAATGTTGGTTTGGTTGATGAATTTACCGTAGCACTTGATAAGAAAGTAAAAGTTACTTCTTACCAAATTGAAGTAGACGATAAAGTAGTTGCAGAGACTATGGAAAACGTTAGAACGCAATTCGGTAAAATGACTAATCCTGAGGTGAGTGAAGCTGGAGATATCCTTTTCGGAACATTTACAGGTGAAGGTGATTTCAGTCACGACTCTACAGTTGATCCAAGCGAAATATCATCTGCTAACGCTAAGAAATTCGTTGGACAGAAAAAAGGAGATCAGATTAAAGTTGATCTTTCTAAGCTCTACAAAGACGCCACTAAGCAAGCAGCACAAATCGGTAAAACTGCTGATGAAATTGAAGGCATGGACATGAAGTTCACGTTCGAAGTGAAAAATGTCAACAGAAAAGAGCTTGCTGATATTGATCAAGAATTATTCGACAAGACTTTTGGACCAGACGTAGTGAAGTCTGAAGAAGAGTTCAAGGCAAAAGTAATCGACACCGTTAGTGAGAACTACGTGAGAGAGACTGATGCTTGGTTGAATAAAACAATCCAAGATGAGCTCATCAAGAAAACGAAAATCAGTCTTCCAGATGAATTCTTAAAGGAATGGCTCAAGCTTTCTGGTCAAGGAAAGGTTACTGATGCAGACATTGCTAAGGAGTACGACCTTTATGCTGATCAGCTAAGATGGAATTTGATTTCTGGTCAGGTGGCACAGGATAATGAGATCAAACCTGAGCATAACGATATTAAGGAAGCTACTCGTAAAATGATTGAAGCCCAGTTCATGGGTTCTGGACTTGGTCAACTTGGTGATCAGATGGATTCTTTCGTAGAAAACTATCTGCAAGGTGAAAAAGGTGAGAACTACATGAAAATGGCCGAGCAAGTTCAGCAAGAAAAGGTCTTAGGTTTCGTGAAAGAAAACATCGAAATCAAGGCGAAAAAAGTTAGTCTTGACAAGTTCAAGGAAATAGTTGGGGCATAGTCCGAACTTCTCACCTATTTAATATGTTAAGTGAAAGTCCTTCTTAAAGAGGACTTTTTTTTTAATTTTGTTAGATTAAGGTTTACAAAAAAGAATGATTGACGGGAAAGAATTTAGAAAGTACGCCATTCACAACCAAGGGGTTAGTGGGTCGGCTATAGATGATTATTCAAATCACATTGAAAACATGACTCGTTCTGTTATTGAGGAGCGTCCTACGCGTTTTGCGGAGATTGATGTTTTTTCAAGATTGATCATGGATAGAATCATCTTTTTAGGAATGGGGGTTGACGATAATGTCGCCAACATCATTACAGCTCAGCTATTATTCTTGGAGTCTGTTGATCCTAATAGAGATATTGTAATGTACATCAACAGTCCAGGAGGTTCAGTTTATGCAGGGCTAGGCATGTATGATACCATGCAGTTCGTAAAACCTGATGTAGCTACTATTTGTACTGGTATGGCTGCTTCTATGGGTGCGGTACTTCTTGCTGGTGGAGCTGCTAAAAAGAGAGCTGCTTTAAAGCATTCACGTATAATGATTCACCAACCAAGTGGTGGAATGCAAGGACAATCTCGCGATATGGAGATTACTTTGAAGCAAATGCAAGAGCTTAGAAAAGACCTTTATGAAATTTTAGCGCATCACACTGGCCAGAAATATGACAAAATCGAAAATGATTCTGACCGGGATTATTGGATGAGGTCTGCTGATGCGAAGTCTTACGGTCTAATAGACGAAGTACTTGAAAGAAAATAAAAGCAATATGGCCGAGGTGACGTGCTCATTCTGTGGGCGTAACAAGAAAGATGTAGATCTTATGATCTCAGGCATTCATGCCCATATCTGCAATCATTGTATCACTCAGGCAAATCAAATTCTATCTGAAGAATTAAAGACGAAGACGTCTGCAGATTCTCCAAAATTCAACTTGATTAAGCCTATCGATATGAAGAAGTATCTTGACCAATATGTTGTTGGTCAGGATGAGGCAAAGAAAGTTATCTCGGTTGCTGTTTATAATCATTACAAGCGATTGATTCAGAAGTCCGACCCAGACGATATAGTGATTGAAAAGTCCAATATCATAATGGTAGGTGAAACTGGAACGGGTAAAACCTATATCGCTAAGACACTCGCTAAAATATTACAAATACCGTTTTGCATTGCAGATGCGACCGTGCTTACGGAAGCTGGATATGTTGGTGAGGATGTCGAAAGTATCTTAACGAGATTACTACAAGCGGCCAATTATGATGTGGAGTCGGCCGAACGAGGTATCATCTATATTGATGAAATCGATAAAATTGCGCGTAAGTCAGACAATCCATCTATTACGCGTGATGTAAGTGGCGAGGGCGTTCAGCAAGCACTACTCAAATTACTTGAGGGTACTGCAGTGAACGTACCACCTCAAGGCGGTAGAAAGCATCCTGATCAGAAGATGATATCTGTTAATACTGATAATATCCTTTTCATCTGTGGTGGCGCTTTTGACGGTATCACTAGGCATATCGCTAACAGGTTAAACACTCAACCTCTTGGCTTTGCTGCCACTAGTGATGAGGCACATGACGTGGACAGAGACAATTTGCATCAATACATTAATGCTCAAGACTTAAAAGACTACGGTCTTATTCCTGAGTTGATTGGTAGATTGCCAATTGTTACGCACTTGAATCCTTTGAATACTGAAATATTGAAGAGTATTCTCACTGAACCTAAGAATGCGCTTACTAGACAATATGCAAAGCTCTTTGACATGGAAGAGGTGGAATTGACTTTTAAGGATGATGCCTTGGACTACATTGTAACGAAAGCATTAGAATTCAAACTCGGTGCACGTGGCTTGCGATCAATTTGTGAAGCAATCATGACTGATGCGATGTTTGAGCTTCCTTCTGATGAGAACACAAAAATACTTGAAATAGATGGGGCTTATGCCCGAGAGAAGTTCGAGAAATCGAAATTCAAAAAATTGAAAGTGGCTTAGGCCACTTTTTTTTATGCCTTTACTCTCCGAAATACTCAACAAAGTTTCTTGGCGTCTCATAGAGTTTTAGTGAATGGAGCACTCCATCAGTCGCGAGTTCTTGGACCTTAGGGGCCAGGATCTTCCAAATCTCCATAACGAGAATTTCGCAGCTGGCCATTTTACCCTCCATAAAATCAACATCAACATTTAGGTTTTTATGGTCTAGCTTATCGATTACTTCTGTATTGATGAGGACAGAAAGTGCCTTTAGGTCAACCACAAATCCTGTTTCAAGGTCTGGCCTTCCTTTGACGGTTGTAATTAATTCGAAATTGTGTCCATGCCAATTTACATTAGCACACGGGCCAAATACCTCTTGGTTCTTTTCCAAAGACCAATTAGGATTGTATAGTTTGTGTGCTGCGTTAAAATGTTCCTTTCTACTTACGTAAACCATGCCTGTTGACAATTAGCCTGCAAATATATTAAAATATGAAACTGGTTATTCTAATTAGTGATGAGAAATAATGGCAATGTCTCTGAAGGCAGTTACCAAGGCAATTGAATATCGTCATTGGTGAAGACTTTATTCCTTTTTACAAATGCTGTATCACTTTTTACGCTAGCCTTAAAGTTTGTGTTTGCTGCAAATAATTTCTTTAGCCAAGCGATCGGTGTGACGACTAGTAGATAAACTAAGGTTAGCAAAAGCGTACCATTAATTTTTCCAAGGAGAAAACCAATCTTCATCCAAACCCATGCAATGTAAAATGCGAGTTTCCCCGATAATGCAGCTAAGACTGCAATGCTCATGGTAATAATTAGCAGTAAATCAGCCTCCTTTTCTTTATACTCAGTCAAGTAAAAATAGATTACCAATAAACCTGAGACTAAGCCCAGTACAATGGCTTGAGATTTTTTACTGTCTAATTTCTCATTCATGCCTCGCTGGGTTTTAAGATTAAACTATCTTCCATGACAAGTGCATCCATATCTGTGTTCAAGAAACAATCATAGGCCTCCTTATGTGAACAGACAATTGGCTGATCTTTGACATTAAAACTTGTGTTGATCAACAATGAATTTCCCGACTTTGCTTTGTAAGCCTTCAAAAGTAGATAAAGCCGGTTGTTGGACTTTTCATCTACTGTTTGTACCCTGCATGAATAATCCACGTGACTAATTCCTGGGAAATCAGAGTTGATCCAATCGCATTTTTCACGGATGGATAATGACTCATAATTAGCTGGCTTTGGCTTTTGAAGCTTAGGTAGTATCTCGCTGATAATCCCCATATAAGGTGAATGTACCTTCAGCGAGAAGAACTGCTCTAAGTCTTCCTCTAAAAGAATTACTGCAAAAGGTCTGAACGATTCTCGAAATTTAATCTTCTGATTGATGACCTTTTGTATCTCAGGTAGTGTTGGATCACCTAGAATACTTCTTGCCCCTAGCGCTCTTGCACCAAACTCCATGCGGCCTTGCATCCAGCCAACGACAGCACCTTCTTTCAGTAAGTCACAAGTCTGGTCACATAGGGTCTGAAAATTATCAAAAGTCTTAAATTTCTGAGTATTCGCGTTTAAATATGCCCTGATTTCAGTATTCGAAGATTGAGGGCCTAAAAAGGATATGTTATTCTTCAGTTTGGTCTCATGCTTTACAAAACCTTCCTCCTGCATGGCATTGGTCAACAATGCTGCACCAACGGCACTACCGGAGTCACCAACAGCTGGAGGAATATGAATATTTTCAAAAATTGACTCCTTTATCAATACTCCATTTGCAGCGCAGTTATAACCAACTCCGCCTGCAATACATAGATTATTTAGTCCAGTGACTTTTTTAGCTTCCTTAGCCAAGAGCAATATGACTTGCTCGGTAAAGTCTTGAGCGGCTAAAGCGAAATCGCAATGGGCTTGAGTCAAATCATCATCTTCCGATCGCTCCAGCATTAAGAACAACTTGCTCCAAAGCTTAGAAACAGTCATCTTTTTCCCTTCTAAAAACCCAAAATATTTAAGGTTAAGTCGAATGGAACCATCAGGGTATGCCGATACTAAAGTTGATTCTATCTTTTCTCTCGCGTTGCGATAAATTTCAGAGGCCTTGTTTCCGTAAGGAGCCAAGCCCATCATTTTATATTCACCATCGTTGACACGAAATCCTAAAAACTGGGTAAATGCAGAGTATAAGAGGCCCAAAGAATGCGGATAACTCTGTTCTTGAACTGATTCAATAACCCCTCCTTTGGCCTTATATATGGCTGTAGTCGTCCACTCTCCTACTCCATCGATTGTCAGAATAGCACTTTCATTGAAAGGGGAGGTGAAGTAAGCCCATGCAGCGTGCGATAGATGGTGTTCGCAAAAGGTAACTTTTAAGTGTGCAGTGTCTCCTTGGTTTAAGCCCATGAGCTGATCATTCAGGTATTTCCTAAAAAACACCTTCTGCTTTAGCCAAACAGGCATATACTTCACAAAAGCAGGTATGCCTTTTGGGGCAATGGCCAAAAAATTCTCAAGCACACGCTCAAATTTCAGTAGTGGTTTTTCATAGAAAGCTACTGTCCTTATTTGGCTTAAATCTATTTGTGCATAGTCTAAGCAAAACCTAATGGCATGTTCTGGAAATGATGAATCGTGCTTTTTTCGAGTAAACCTTTCTTCTTGAGCAGCTGCAATGATTTCACCGTTCAGTACTATACATGCTGCTGAATCGTGGTAAAATGCGGAAACACCGAGAACATAATTATTACTCATAAGTGCATTAGAACATGCTGTAGATGAATGGTGCAATGGCAGAGCCTTCTACAAAGACAATAAGCACCCCTAGCAATAGTAATACAACGATGATTGGCGCTAACCACAAGCGCTTTCGCGCTGCCATAAACCTTAAAAGTTCTCTTAAGTTATTCATACCGTCAAAGTAGAAAGTTCTTATTTATAGCCCTAAGTTGCTCATTTTGAGGAATTAACTCAAGCAAAACTGTATTTAGCTGCTTAGCAGACTCCATTTTCTTAATGTATAAAAGTGCTCCTAAAGCACTAATGTACTTATTAGGATTTGCCTTAATATCAGCATTATCCAAGTTGCCCAAATCAATCTGAGTGATATCTGTTAGCGCGCGAATGGTAAATTCATTTTGTGGAAGGCGCTCTTGCGAAAATACTTGTTGGGCTACCGCAATACCTTGTTTGTATTTTCCCCAATTAATCAGGTTGCTTAATCGCATCTTCATTAAATCTAGGTTCAACATCTCACTAGCAAGTGTACTCAGATATTTCTCAGTACCTGAATAATCACCCATTTTCATATAAGCCTCTGCCACCATTATGACTGGCTGAACTTGGTGAGGATACTCTTGCGTGAGCACTTTGGCCGTTCTAAGGGCTTCCTTAGGATTCTCACCCATCTGTCGCATGTAAGCCTCATTCATGGCTTGCACCCATGGTATCTGTCCACTGATCAAGTAGTCTACCTCATTTGGATTCTTGACTTCTTCAGGTGGTGAAACGTTGTCAGTAAAAGGCCAATTACCCATTAGTCGTTTTACCTGTTTAACTCCATAGAGACTGTCAACTTCAGAAATAACATATTCAAAGTCATCCGCTTCTGTCGATTGCCATCCTTTTTTGTTTAGGTGGTTAATCAATGATTCGAAAAATGTATCCGCAAAGAGTCTTGCCCCTGAAAGGTTTGCGTGAACATGCTCAAGCAAAAGGTCATTACCTATAATAGTGGAACTGCTATTTTCTTCAAATTTGCTTCGTGAGTCTACCAAGATTGCCCCGTGCGCTTCTGCTAAGCTCGGGATCAGAGATTCTATCCCTGATGGCGCTCTAAACTTAAGTAGATCATAATCTCTGGCCTTTATAAGTGTAGACTTGGCTGCGGAATAATCTCCTGACGTCATTAATTGCTGACCGCTTTGAAAAAGGCTTAAGGCAGATTCAGGACCTTGCCCACTCACAAATGGTTCGAAGTCTCTAATGTTGCTCACTAAAGTACTAATGAAAACTGGAATGCCTGCTTCTTGGTATTTAGACAAGACTCTCGACATATTGAACTCATATTGATCTAAACCAGCTTGATAGGCATCTGAGCCAAATTCAATACTTGTATTCTGAACCATCTTCCCCATTAGCGTTTGCTTATTCGGGTCTTCCGAAGGGATATACGCTTTCCTTACCCAGTTCCTGATCAACTGCACAAGTCTTATATTTTTCAGCTTTAGATAGGTGTTGGTAACGGCAGCAGTCTTTCCAATAGACTGACTAGAGCCTACTCCTAGGGCACCATAATATTCATTATGCCCACTGTAAATAAGTACCACATCAGGAGCCTGCGCAATGATCTCATCCACAAAGTCTAATACCGTGAAACTATTGGTAGCAGCTAGACTTGTATTGATAATTTCAACTACCTTACCTGGAAAAGCATGGGTTAATTTTTGCTCCAGGAGTCGAGGAAATGACCCACCGTGTTGATAAGGGAAACCAGCAGATGTCGATGCTCCTTGAACAAATACTCTCAAGGCGCCTACTGCCTTACTTTTCAAAAAGGGATCATACTGCCCCTTGGTCGCAAATTCTTCAACAGGAAAATACCTCTTAGATACTTCAGGGTTCAGTACTTGATAATTGGGATCGCTAGTATCATCTATGAACAGAGGATATTCTTCTCCATAGTTAGACCACCTCAGTACCAACTCTAATGCAACGAAGAAGAGTATCGGTACAAGAAGGGAGATAAAAGTGAATATCCTCTTCTTAGATTTACTCATTAATTTTCCTTGGTTCCTTTACTAATTTGAGCTTTGTAATCGGCACTTGTCGAAATCCTAATTGGCTTACCATCCGTCCTTACAAGTCGCAATTTCCCTATTGCCATTTCGTAAAGATTAGTCGAGTTTTTATAAGGCAGCTGCAAGGTGGCGCCATCAATTTTAGCAAAATCATTCATCGCAGACAATAAGTCGTGTGTAATGTCTCCAGGGTTTATTACACTCTCCGCCCATGATCCTTCTTCTACACATACATAATATTTGCTACTCGGCAAAAAGAAGTGATCATCAGAAATATTCGCCTCATTAACGGAAGTATAATCATGGAAGTATTCTGTATCACATCCAGATATGGTATCGTTTTTAGCATGTACTAATTTTAAACCATCGATTTCAATCCAGTCTCCGGGTGCTATATCGCCCCAAAACTCAACTTCAATCACATCAGATTCTACATACTTACCTCTTTGACCACAAGCAGTAGTAAACAAGAGCGCAGCAAGACATACTATTATCAAATTTCTATTCATAACGTGTTTCTTTTTTTAGGGCCTTTTCACCTCCGGGTTTCAAAAAAGGGTAGTTTATTAGATTGTAAACATTGCCTTTGTTCTGAGACAAAAACCGATCTAAATCGGATTTTAATTGTCTCAAGTCCCCATTAATTTCTAGGATATTAGTACGATTATTGATCTTAGCTCCTAAGGTCGGGTCTCCCAATTCTTTTTGTGCAAACTTTACAAACCTTAATCTATTCGTAGCATTCAGTTTAAATAGTTCCTGCTTAATGTTCTTTTTGGGCAGGGTCAAAGAATCAATTGGTGAAACCACATTGAGTCCATTTCTCATCGTCATACTGGCATAAAAGAATACGATACTATCCGCCTCAGCCTTTTTATTGTCCTGAGCCTGTACCAGCGAAAATGAACATAGCAGTAAAAGTGTTAATAATATTCTCATCTCTTAATACTTTAAATTATCTAATAAGTAACTGCCAACATAGTCTTTTACCCCATCTTCTAAAGAAGTGAATGGACGTTTATATCCAATGGATTTTAATTTACTCATGTCGGCCTCAGTGAAGTATTGATACTTCTCTCGTATATCTTCTGGAGTATCGATAAAATCGATATCCTCCTTAATATCTAATGCTTTAAAAACTGACTTTGTTAGGTCTAAAAAAGTACGTGCCTTACCACTGCCTAGGTTATAAATTCCTGAGTTCTTTCGATGGTGCATCAAAAAACAACAGACCTCAACCACGTCCTTAACGTAAACAAAGTCGCGCATTTGCTCCCCATTCTTAAAATCCGGGTTATGTGATCTAAATAGCCGCATCCCATTGGTTTCCTTGATTTGCTTGAAGGCATGGAGCACTACTGAAGCCATTCTTCCTTTATGGTATTCATTTGGCCCATATACATTGAAGAATTTCAATCCAGCCCAAAAGAAAGGTTGACTTTCTTCAGTCAACGCCCACTTGTCAAACTCATTTTTTGATACGCCATAAGGATTTAAAGGCTCCAATTGGAACGGTTGATCATGTGCGTCATTATAGCCATGCGCACCATCGCCATAGGTAGCTGCTGAAGAAGCGTAGACCAAAGGAATTTGATGCGCTATACATTGCTTCCACACCTTCTTGGTGTATTCTGTGTTGAGTTTATTCAACAAATCCATATCAAACTCAGCCGTATCAGTCCGAGCTCCTAAATGGAATATAAATTCAACTTTCGATCCGTTAGTATCTAACCAGTCAATAAATGACTCGCGACTCACTCTTTCTAAGATCTTCTTGCCTACTAGGTTTGCATTTTTGGCTTCATTGTCAAATAGATCAACAGCGATAATATCATTGAAGCCTTCCGCATTGAGTCTTTCAATTAAGCAACTTCCAATAAAACCAACAGCTCCTGTTACAACAATCATTTCCTAGATGGATTATGAGACAAATATAATGTATTGAATCAAAAAGGCCGATTTTAATGAAATCAAAAGCCCAATACTTACAATCAATTCGAAGAAATTCTTCTCTTATCGCTCAAGGAAAAAGATAGTGCTTTCTCATTGTTTCGAAAAACGAATAGTCTTGGTTCTCCCTGAATCTCAATTGCCTCAAGCGAGGTGACACTGCCTTCAAAAATCAAGCCCGAATAAGCTCCTTCCATGGCTTCAAAATCTCCATTCCCTTTTCCTATCAATACAATTACTGCCTGAGCATCTTGATTGCCCGAGAAAACCTCTGGTGCTGATGAATTGCCCCCTAGAATAATGTCCACAATACCATCTTCATTGAGGTCTAACACTTCGATGGCATGAACTGACGAAAATTGAACTTGATAAGGAAGTGATCCCAATTCAAAATTACCCGCTCCATCATTTAAGAATATTGAAGTTTCGAAGTGTGTGGCACTTAGGGTATAGGCTTGATCATAGGCTGCTTGATCAAATACGTCCTTTTTCTCGGCTTCAGCATAGCTTATGTTCGAAGTAAACTTTTTCTTAATTAGGCTGACTTGCTGCGCTAAAGTAGTCAGGTCATGAACCAGATATTCCTTGCCATTAACATAGTAACCAATCACGGGGTCTAACCTTCCATTTTGATCATAATCGTATGCGTAGACCGATAAAGGTTCGCCAGCACTTGCTTTATAACGGCTATTTAAACCCAAGTTACCCGCTAGTATATCCATGTCACCATCACCATCGACATCTACTACTTTCAGTTCATTCCACCAACCAGCAAAGGTTAAAAGTCCTTTTTCTTTACCCCATGGTTTAAGAACGCCTTCATTCCATTCGAATACTTGAATTGGCATAAACTCGCCCGCTACAATCAGTTCCTTTTGGCCATCTCCGTTCAAATCAACCCAATCTGAAGCCTTTAGCATGCCAATGTTCTTGAGGGCTGCTGCCTTTTGGTCAGTTACCTCTCTGAATATTCCGTTGTCGTTTTCTAAGAGTTGACTTACACCTGGCATTGGGTACTTACTAGGCGTTAGCCTTCCGGCCACGAAGAGGTCAATATCACCATCATTATCATAGTCATTTGGAGAAACAGAAGCACTACTATAGGCTGCTTTTGGTAGCCTATTTTGATCTAAGATCAGCCTACCCTTCCCTTGATTGATATATAGCCTGTCCTGATATAAGGTATTGTTCTCAGAGAATTCATTGCTGCCACTGGCGACATAAAGATCCTTATCGCCATCATTATCAACATCCACAAATGCGGCACCTGTATCTTCAGCATTCACGCTCCCTTCTAAAGCCACTTTATCAAAATCTCCTTGAGCCGTTTGAATATATATGTACGAAGGTGAACCTACCGCGCCAGCAATAAAGAGATCCATTCTGCCATCATTATTGACATCCCCAGTGGTAGTAGCGGGTCCTTCGGCAGATAGTTTATGTGGAAGAAGTGCCTCTCTTTTAAAGTCAACAAAGCCTGATTCGACATGAGAATAATTAATTGCACGCGGTTCAAATATGGTGTTTGAAGGCTTATTCCTTACATATTGTTTTAGATTTGGCGATTTGCTAATACTGAGCGTTTGGTTTACTGCAATATCAAAGAAGGCCTCAGTGCTATTGTCAGGCCAGACCACCCTTAGGGTATCTACACGCTTGATTTCTCCTAAACCAAAGTGGGCAACAGGTGCTAAAGAAGACTGAAAACCTCGTGTAATACCGATCTCCGAAGACTGAATATTATCACCTGCCTTAATAATCACCTGTGCCCCTACTGACTTAGCAGTACTTCCATCAACGGTTAGCTTGACATTTAAATATGACGTGCTATCCATCTCTTGCGTTCTATTCTTATAGAGAAAGGACGCCTGATTCAGGTTATTGGTAATGAGGTCTATGTCTCCGTCATTGTCTAGATCAGCGTATGCTGATCCTGTAGAAAAACTTGGCTTATCGAGACCCCATTGTTCGGTAATATTTTTGAAGTCTAGCTCACCGCTATTTATAAATGCATAATTAGGAATCTTCTCCCCTTGAAGGTTATCTAGTGCCTCTGCCACGATCACTGCTTGAGATTTACCCGTTCCTCTTTGTGTTTCATTCACTATATAATCTCTAAAATCAATATCTGTTACATCCTTTACATAGCCGTTAGTAATAAATATATCTTTCCATCCATCATTATCGAAGTCTGCGATGAGCGGACTCCAGCTCCAGTCTGTGGTATGTATACCAGCGTAAGTTCCTACTTCTTTGAATCTTCCTGATCCATTGCTCATTTGAAGTGAGTTTCTCATGTATTGTGACGTATAGCCTCTTTGGGAAAGAATTTGTTGCCTATCGTAGTTGAGACCACTTAAAAGTTTCTTTTGGCGTCTATTGTCTTCAGGCAGCATATCGACTTGCACCAAATCAGGCTGTGCATCGTTGTTGACATCTGCCATGTCTATGCCCATACCAAAATTACTCGTATGGGTAAAGTACTCGGAAAGTTTATCAGAAAAGGTTCCATCCTGATTATTGATATATAAATTATCATCAAAGACAAAGTCATTACTTACATAGACATCTAACCAGCCATCTTGGTTAAAGTCATGGATATTAATACCTAGACCATAGCCTTCATAGACAATCCCAGCTTGAAATGAAACATCTATGAACTTACCACCATCATTACGATAGAGTCGGTCGTTGCTCTTGGACTTACCATTCGAGGTCTTAGGCCTTATTACATTTGGATCCTTATCAGGATTGTTCTCATAGTTAATCAGGAATACATCTAAGTCTCCATCATTATCATAGTCAAAAAAGCTACTTTGGGTCGTCAGACTTGCATCGTCAAGACCATACTTGGCCGCAGATTCAACGAAAGTCAAATCTCCGTTATTTATATATAGCAGATTTCTAGTATCACGGTCTTCTTCAAGCCCACCAATACTAAGGTATATATCTTCTAAACCGTCATTATTGATGTCCACAACCGATACGCCATGAACCCAGGCAGTCGTTTCAAGTCCAGCATCCATGGTGATGTCATCGAACTGAAAACTGCCCTTATTAAGGAATAAGCGACTAGTAACCATATTACCAGCCATAAAAATATCTTGTAACCCATCTCCATTGAAGTCTCCAATGCCCACCCCAGAACCATTGTAGATATAGAGGAAGTGATATGCATTTAAGCTGTCACTTTCTGTAATAATATTGTTGAAGGAAAATCCTGACTCTGAGCTGATTAACTCAAAACGTGAATTAGTTGGCTCATCATTGGAACATGAAGCAGCCAAAAATATAGAAAGGGGAAAAAGTACGAATTGCAGTCTATTCATCATTCAAATTTAGTTTCAAATTTGATCGGATAGTCTAAAAAAAAGAAAACCGTCCCTTACGGGACGGTTTTGCATTATGTTATATTGTTTCTATTGCTCTCCTTGGTTTCCACCGTAAGTTTTGAAAGGTCTTCCAAAAATTGACTGCTCATCTGCAGGCACTGGCATGTGTCTAGCAGTTGCAGGCTCTAGGTAGTAAAGGTTACCCGCATCAGTATTACCTGCAGGCGTAACCATTCTTCTGTAGAACCATACGTTCATAGATCCATGCCAAGTAAACTCAACAATTCTCTCGTACGTAATAGCATTCAATAGATCAGCATCACTTTCAGCACCTGTAAGCGCAGCAAGTCCACCTCTGTTAACTCTTGTCGCGTTGATCAAAGCAGCAGCATCAGCTTTGCTTCCACCAGTTCTGATCAAAGCTTCCGCTCTCATCATTCCAAGCTCTTCAGTAGTTAAGAAATCCATAGGATCCGTGAAACCAGATCTGTATGACTCGTATCTATTGTAGCTATAATTACTGAAGAAGTAGTAACCTCTCGCTGCCGAGAAATCATTTCCATCATTGTATTTAAAGTCAGTAGTAACACGATTATCGTCAGGAGTTGTGATTTCAGGGAATGAATTCTCTCCATCAGGCCATGGATAAGGAACTTCAGTAGCAGGCTTAGAAGGGTTCATCAATTTGAGAACCTTCTGACTTACTCTCATCCATCCACCATCTTGTCCTTGGATCAACATTCTATGCCACCAGTTGAAACCTTGATCACCTACAGGAGATAATCCAACAGGGTTAGCAGTATTGGCTAATACCTTAGTCCAATCTACAGCAGCAGCTTCACCAGCATTTCTAGCTTGAGCCATTTCAAACTTAGCAACGAATCCACGAAGAATATTCGCAGCATCATCACCAGTGAATGAAAGACCAAACCATCCGTCCATTACATAACTAGAACCAGAGAACATAGCAATGGCCTCTTCTAATTTTGCAATAGCAGCATCGTTAACCGCACCGTAAGGCTGTAGGTCTAAGACACTAGGATCAGAATTCTCATCAACGATATACGCTTCATCAAACGACAACGATAAGTAACCCATTGCAAGACCTTGAACCGCTTTCGCGTTTGCAATAGTCTGCTGAGTAATATCACCACCAGCACCATCAGGTACAGTGATCGTAGGATCGTCAGCCATAATCTTCAAGATACTATTAATAGGACCTAAAGTTGCAAACAAACCATTCCATGGTCCAGACCAAGTACCTCTATTGCTATAGGTAAGGTTGTTCTGAAGTGCTTGTCTTGGGATAGTACCCATGTCTCTTGCTCCCCAGTTACCCCATGACATTGAAGGTCCCTGTGCCATAACACTTATTGGCATATTTGGCTGACTCAATTGAATCGCACGCCAAAACGATGTATACGCACCGTTGATACTCGCAGGATACTCGGCAGAGTTCGACAATAAAGTCGCTCTATCCGGAGCATTGAGGTTCTCAACCTCCAAGTCCTCACAACCCATAACGAAGGTTGCGAAAGCCGCTGCTAAAATGAATAATTTATATTTTTTCATATTTCTATTTTTTTCTGTTTTGTTATAAAACTTAGAAAGTTAGATCTATTGATCCAGTGAATGATCTTACTAACGGGTAGCTGAAATCATCTACAGGACGTTGTAAGTTACCTACTTCAGGATCGAATCCTGTGTAATCACTTAGCAACAATAGGTTTCTACCAATTATTGACACTTTCGCAGCTTTGAATACATTGCCTAAGCCCATTCTATCTAACGCATTCTTGTTGATATTATAGTTGATAGCAAGTTCAGCTAATCTAGTGTTAGTCGCATCTTCTAAGAAGAACGCATTAGATCTGTTTACATTGTAGATAGACAAGTAGTATGCTGTAGTTTTCTTAGCACCGTCAGCAACACCTGCTTGATCAAACATTGGGTTTAACAAATCACGTGCTAACCACTGGTTACTTTGATTATAAATCAAACCACCGCTTTGGTGTGTCCATAACATGTAAATTGAAAGATCCTTATATCTGAAAGTAGTATTCAAACCTAAGTTGAAATCAGGAGTAGCATTTCCTAACAATACATCATTCAAAGGAACACCACCATCAGTAGTCAATCTTAAAACAGACTCTTGAGCCGTTCCGATAGATGCTGTATGCACAACAAAACCGTCAGCATTTACTGAATAATCAGCAGCAACACCGTCAGATCTGAATGGATCGTTCAATACAAATCCGCTAGCATCAGTAGATAATTGATCTATAGTCTGAGCATATGCTTCACCATAAATATCACCAATTTTCGATCCTTCTCTCCAGATGTTCAAACCAACGATTTGATCTCTTCTGTTGAATTCAGTAATCTCACCAGTGAATCTGTCTAAAACTAAACCGAATGTCAAACCAACTTTGTCAGTTTTAATGGCTTCGTAATCCAAAGTCAACTCATAAGACTGACCTTCTACAGTACCAGCATTTGCAATTTGGCTACTGAATCCACCTGAACCAGCACCTGAAATCGGCACAGTTAAGATTTGATCTTTTGTCTCTTGGTTAGAGTAAGAAAGTAAAGCAGAGAATCTATCTAAGAAATCAGCTCTCAAAGAAATCTCATACTCAGTCGTGATTGAGTTTTTCAGGTTGCTGTTACCCAAAGTACCGTTTGCACTAATGTTACCAGCACTTAAACCAAACTGCTCATATTGATCAGAAAAGCCAGGTCTGTTACCAGAAGTACCATAAGAACCTCTAAGAGATAACTCTTGGAAACCAGGTATGTCTACATCTTCAGTGATTCTATAGTTAAATGAACCTCTAAAGAATGTCTGCCATCTTTGATCAGCTCCAAAAAGAGATACACCTTCATACCTTACAACAAGGTCAGCAATATACTTATCTTGGTAATCACCAGATACAGCAGCAGCAAAGTTACTTGCAGTTATTTGGTAAGCACTTGAAGAAAGTGGGTTGGTCTGTGAAAAGTTGTTATAAGTAGCAATTCCTTCAGCTGATTGTGTATTAGCAGACATGCCCCATCCTTCACCTTGGTTATCCTCATATTGGTAGAATAATCTTGATCTTACATTCCAATCGTTAAATGACTTAACGTATGATAATGTTGCCGTAGAGATTATAGCAGTAGACTCGTTGAATGAATCAGATCTTGAACCCAAAATAGGGCTGTTACCTGCAGAAATATCTAAGTGACCTTTAGGAAGGTAAGTATACGAATGGCTGTCACTTCTGTCCATTGAAACTGCGTACTCAACATTGAATCCAGCAGCAATCTCATAGTTCAATCTAACGTTTGCTAAGAACCTGTTTTGTCTGAATTCATCAGTCAACCTACTTAATGTATATAGAGGGTTTGACTCAGAGTTAGAAAACTTGTTGACATTCCATCTGTAAGGCGTACCATCAAAATTATCTTCAAGCAAGTCAGCTGAAGGATCCATCATAAATAGATTTCTCAAAGCACCTCTAGTACCACCACCACCAGTGTAGTTCAAATCTCTGTTTCTGATACCGTACAGTGTACTTACAGAAAGCTTCAATTTATCAGTGATATTCTGATCAAGGTTAACTCTAAGGTTCTGACGAGATGCACCATCGTTCATTGGAACAACTCCACCAGTCAATGTATTTTCAAACGATGCAGCAATGTTACCAGAACCGTAGTTTGAAGTTACCTGAAGGTAAGAAGTCCAGAAATTTGTTCCTGTGAAGAATTGATCTAAGTGATCAACAGTTCCATTCGGGAACGGGTTATCTTGAATCAAATCAGGATCATCTTGACCTAGAGTAAAACCATTAGGGTCAGACGAAGTTTTGATAGAACCATCAGCGTTCATCTCGAAATGGTGAGAACCAGTTTTTTGTGGAGCTCTTGAGTTATATAAGGACTCAGCACCAAACTCATTTCTCCATCTAATATTGATAACACCTTCTGCAAGATTGTTACCTCTACGAGTTGTAATCGCAACTACACCATTTGCAGCACGTGAACCGTAAAGAGACGCAGCAGAAGCACCTTTTAGTACTTCAATGTTCTCAACATCTTGCATGTTGATATCACTCAAAGAACCTTCAATAAGGATACCATCTACAACGATCAAAGGAGCGTTAGATGTTCTTAATTGATTTGCACCTCTAATTTGGAAAGTAGGATTCGAAAGTGGCGCACCACCTTGTCTTACCTTAACACCAGCAACCTTACCTCTTACGGCAGAACCAGCATTAGATTGAGGTACTTGTTGAATAAGCTCCTCACTTACCGAACTTACAGAGAATGCAAGTTTCTTACTTGGAATTGCCGTAGCAACACCCGTTACAACTATTTCACCGAGTGAAGTAGCATCTGGTACTAGGCTAATGTTAATCACTGATTGATTATCAATCACTTTTTCTTGAGTAACATAACCTAGGAAACGGTATACTAAAGTACCACCGTCGGCAGGAACACTGATAGAATACGTTCCATCAGCATTAGTAGGAGTACCTTGAGTAGTACCCTTCAAAAAGATAGATACCTGAGGAAGTGGAAGTCCATCGTCTGAACCGGTCACTTTTCCAGATACTGTCCTGTTTTGGGCAAGCGCTGTGGTCGTAAAAACCGCAAACACGAGCATGACACAAGTCAGTAAAATTCTCTTCATTTTGCTTTCGTTTTAGTTTAATTGATGATTAATTAATTCGTTTAGAATATCAAACTTAAAATAAAATGTCACCAATCAATAATAATAACAAAATAAATTTGCTCGAAGCGCCCACTGAGAACAGCGGCTTTTCTGTCTCTAAGCGGTTTTTTTGGGTAATTTAAGAATTTTGTTTGGTACAGTAAGGGTAAACCATTTTTGAGGAAATGCGTAGTGTGAAAAGAGTATTAATTACAAGTTAGGCAGCCAACTTTTTTACAGAACCTTCGTAAAAGGCCCATATTACCTTAATATTAAGCCCGAGAGTTGAATTATTTTAAGAAACCGAGCACCTTGAACTCTATTCTTCTGTTCTGATTACCAACGATTGCGCTATTTCCAATCTTCAGCGGACGATCTTCTCCGTAACCCTTAAAAACCAAATTTTCTTTGGTAACACCTTTTTCAATTAAAAAAAAATAAACTGACCTTGCTCGTGCAATAGATAGGGTCAAATTGTCAATTCCCTCACCAATCTTGTCTGTATGCCCCCCTACCTCGATTAGTAGTTGAGGGTTATCTAAAATGGTCTTGACAACAGTGTTTAAAACAGGATAACTGGACGGCCTAATATCGGCACTTCCTAAATCAAAATTGATCACATCAAAAGTGATGGATTCACCCGGTTTAACTGGGCTAAGCAGCACCTCACGCTCGGGTAAATTCAATAGGTCATCTAAACTCAAATATTGAGTCAGGTAGCCCTCTGATTCTACTTTCACATGGATGGAGTCACTTTCATAGAATAGCTTCATTAGACCATCCTGCTTGCTCACTTTAACAAGAGAACTGTCTGGCCCATCATATATCACAACTGATGCATTAATAGGCAACCTAGTCGTTTCATCCAGCACAATGGCTTCAATCAAAGCGATCTTCTTAATTGCAAACACTTCTTTCGGGACCTTAAACCTGTTGATAGTAATCCGGCCCGTTTCATTTGTCGAGCTGTAGTAAGCCCAGCCCTGGGGGCTCACGCTGTATCCAACCTGATCAAATGCGTTATTAATAGGATAACCGAGGTTCTTAGGCTCACTCCATCGCCCACCCTCAATATTTGAAACAAAAAGATCCAGCCCTCCCATACCCAATCGACCTTTCGAAGCAAAAAAGAGCGTTCTGGAGTCTGCATATATATAAGGAGAAATATCATCATACATCGTATTGATCTCAGCCCCTAAGTTGATTGCAGGGCTCCACCCTTGGTCTGTGCGGCTGCTTACCCAAATATCTCCTCCTCCCATTCCGCCTGGACGCCTACTCACGAAGTAGAGCATTGATCCATCTCTACTTAATGAAGGTTGAGAATCCCAATTAGGGCTATTGACGGCATCACTAAGCAATTCAGGGGCAGTCCAATCATTCGCTTGAAAATAACTGACGTAAAGGTCACAGCTACCAACATTATCCGGAAGATTACATGCGGTAAAAACCAATGTCGACCCATCGAGTGAAACTGAAGCGGTTCCCTCATTGCGATCTGTGTTAATTTTTCCAGAAATAGGTTCAGGCTTCGTCCAAGTACCATTGATAAAAGTACTTGTGTATATATTCTCTCCTCCGCTCCCTTTATTCTCTCTCACCGTAAAGACGAGTTGCTCAGAAAAAGTGATTGATGGAAAGTACTGCCTATCGAACTCATTGATTGGCTTTGGTAATTCTTCAAACTCAATCGGCACTGCATTGGCCATTTGGTCCATAGCAAAATCAATGGATTGCGTTAATATGGAAACAATTCGTTCTGGTAAACCATAGACCGCTCCTTCGATATCAGCAACATAAGAGGCCGCCTCTTTATAATTGCCAAGCTCATATTGATAATTTGCTTGATCAGACAACACCCGATTTATAAAAGTTTGTGCTAAACTTGATCGATACTTGGCCAAAACGGATTTCGATTCTTGAAATTGGTCGCGCCTTAAGTAAACTTGATGGAGTAGTAAAATTGCCTCATCGAAACTCTTGTCTCTTTTTAAGGCTGCTTGTAGTAAGCTTTCAGACTCGAAGAGGTTTCCAATTTTGCTCAGCTCTTGCGCTTGATAGAAGGATTCAATAGCCTTTTTGTTTTTAGAATGCAGGTTTTGAGCCGAAAGGCTTTGGGCAAAAACAAATAAAACGATGGCTATAATTAATCGCAACACTATGGAATCTGCATAAACTTATGTGTTTGTAGCGAAATTTTCCACTGAGGGTTGTCTTTTACGTAATCTATTATTTCCGGAAGCACTGTTTCGGACTTGTCCCATTCTGGCTGAAGGTATAGCAAACAGTCAGGATTTACCCTTGCAGCGTGCTCTTCAGCCCATTTGAAGTCACTCTTATTGTAAACTACAACCTTTAGCTCATCAGCTACCTGATAAAACTCTTCTCTCGGCTTCATAAACTTCTTAGGAGAAAAGCATATCCAGTTCCAATCACCACTCAGTGGGTGTGCACCTGAAGTTTCGACATTAGTCTGTAAACCATTTGCCTTTAGCGCATCGGTTAGTTCTAATAAGTCGTACATCAGTGGCTCGCCTCCTGTGACAACAGCTAAACGCGTTGGATATTGCTTTGCTTCGCTTACAATTTGCTCGATTGATTGCTTGGGCCATTTATCGGCATTCCAAGAATCTTTTACATCGCACCAAACGCAACCGACATCGCAGCCACCTAGTCTTATGAAATATGCAGAATTGCCCGAGAAGTGACCCTCGCCTTGAATTGTATAAAAAGCTTCCATGACCGGAAGCGCATTGAGTTCTTTCGTCATAATCAATTTTTTAAAGCAGGTGTTGAAACTGCTATGGGTTTAGACCAATTTCTGATTGGCCAAGTATGTATTCCACAAAAGTGAAGCGATGGTCATTGGACCAACCCCACCTGGAACAGGTGTGATATAACTACACTTAGGTGCTACTTCATCAAATTTTACATCGCCTTTTAGCTTGAAGCCCGATTTCGTTTTATCAGACGGAACTCTGTGAATCCCTACATCGATAACAACGGCTCCTTCTTTTACCATATCAGCAGTTACAAAACCTTCTCGGCCAATGGCAACGATCAATATATCAGCTTGCGCACAAATTTCTTTCAAATTTTGCGTTCGGCTATGGCAAAGTGTAACCGTAGCGTTACCTGGATTTGAATTTCTAGACATCAACACACTAATTGGCGTACCGACCGTATGGCTTCTTCCAATGACTACACAATGCTTTCCAGAAGTCTCGATTCCATTCCGCTCCATTAAAAGCATCATACCTTTTGGCGTAGCCGGTAAAAGTGTTGGCAAGTCGAGCAACATCTTACCCAAGTTCGAAGGATGGAAACCATCAACGTCTTTATGCGGCAAGATCGCTTCAACCACTTTATGCTCATCAATCTGTTTGGGTAATGGTACTTGAACAATGAATCCATCAATTTCTGGATCGTTGTTTAGCTGATCAACCGTAGCCATTACTTCTTCTTCGGAAGCATCTTCTGGAAGGTGAATAAGCGTAGAGCCAAAACCAATCTGTTCGCAAGCTTTTACCTTGGCATTCACATAAGTCTTACTAGCACCGTCTTCTCCAACCAAAACGGCTGCCAAATGTGGTACTTTTCCACCCTTGGCTTTAATCTCTGCAACTTTGTCCGAAAGCTCATCCTTAATTGATTGAGAAGTGGCTTTTCCGTCTAATAGCTTCATAGTGTTCTATGTTTTAATACTCAGCAAAACACAACTGATTTTTTTAATAATTGAAAGCCCTGCGGACCGAATTAATCAAGTTTAAGAACGGCCATAAAAGCTTCCTGCGGAATCTCCACATTACCTACTTGACGCATTCTCTTCTTACCTTTTTTCTGTTTATCCAATAGCTTACGCTTACGCGAAATATCACCACCATAACACTTGGCTAAAACGTTCTTACGTAGCGCTTTGACACTTTCTCGTGCTATAATTTTTGATCCAATCGAGGCCTGTATTGCAATGTCAAACATTTGACGTGGCAATAATTCTCTAAGCTTCTCGCAAAGTCGTTTACCCCAGTCATAAGCCTTATCTCTGTGTACTACGGCAGAAAGTGCATCTACCGTTTCACCGTTGAGCATCACATCAAGTTTCACAAGGTTAGATTGCCTGAAACCAATCAACTCATAGTCTAAAGAAGCATAACCTCTTGAGATGGTTTTTAGCTTGTCGAAGAAGTCGAAAACGATCTCAGCCAATGGCATTTCAAAGGTCAATTCTACACGATCAGATGTCAAATAAACTTGATTCATTATTTGCCCTCTTTTGTCCATACAAAGGCTAATAATTGGCCCTACGTATACTGACTTAGAGATAATCTGTGCCCTTATAAAAGGCTCTTCTAAACGTGCTGTGACATTCGCCTCTGGTAGTTCGGATGGTGCATTGACTAGCTTCAGAGAATCATCCGTCATTATGGCATGGAATTGTACTGAAGGAACGGTAGTGATCACCGTCATGTCAAATTCACGCTCTAATCTTTCTTGTACAATCTCCAAATGGAGCATGCCTAAGAAACCACATCGGAAACCAAAACCAAGGGCGGCTGAAGTTTCAGGCTCCCACACCAATGATGCGTCATTGAGTTGCAGTTTCTCCATTGAGGCTCTTAATTCCTCAAATTCAGAAGTTTCAACCGGGTAGATTCCCGCAAAAACCATCGGCTTCACATCCTCAAAACCTTTGATCAATTCTTGGGTCGGGTTATCAACGTGGGTGATGGTATCACCCACTTTCACTTCTTTGGCTACCTTAATACCTGAAATGAGGTAACCCACATTTCCAGCACTTATCTCTAGTTGCGGATCTTGCTGAAGCCGTAGAATACCAATCTCATCTGCATTGTAAGTTTTATCGGTATTGACAAACTTAATCTTATCGCCTTTTCTAATCGTTCCATTAAAAACACGGAAGATTACCTCAATCCCTCGGTACGAATTAAACTGAGAATCAAAAATCATTGCCTGAAGTGGCTTTTTTGGATCACCTTTTGGAGCAGGTATTTTTTCTATGATGGCCGCAAGAATTTCTTCTATTCCCAAACCTTCCTTACCACTCGCGTGGATTACGTCCTCAGGATCACATCCTAGAAGTTCAACCACTTGGTCTGTCATTTCTTCTGGCATGGCGCCAGGAAGATCTATCTTATTCAACACTGGAATTATTTCCAAGTCGTGTTCTAAGGCTAGATATAAATTTGAAATGGTCTGGGCTTCTACTCCTTGCGATGCGTCTACAATCAATAGTGCACCCTCACAAGCGGCTATAGACCTTGATACCTCATAAGAAAAATCCACGTGACCTGGGGTGTCGATCAGGTTAAGGATGTACTTCTCTCCTTTGTAGGTATAGTCCATCTGGATGGCATGTGATTTAATGGTAATACCACGCTCACGTTCCAAATCCATATTATCCAACAACTGATTTTGCATATCACGATCACTCACTGCACCAGTGGTTTGTAACATCCTATCTGCCAAGGTGCTCTTCCCGTGATCAATATGTGCGATTATGCAAAAATTTCGTATTCTCTCCATGCTTTCTTAACGAACTGCAAAAATAGAAAAAAGCGGATGATTTGCTTTGTAGCGATAACCTTTAATTTTGCAGCTATGTTATTGGCTGACAAGAAAAAGAAAGAGAATATTTCAGAGTACATCATCTATATGTACCAGACGGAATTATTGATTAGAAACTTTGAGTTTGATATCGACAAGATCAAGGTGCACGTATTTGGAAATATTCCAGATCGGAAGATGAGCCCGGAGACGAAAGAGGAGATTTTCTCATGGCACCGTCAGGTTATCGCTGACATGCAGTCTGAAAAACTAGAAAAAGAAGGGCACCTTTCCTATGTGCAAGAGGAGGTTCAGAAACTCTCGGACCTAAGCCTTAAACTATTGACGGAAAACGATGACTATCAAGCAGTTTTTAATCAGGCAAGACCCGCAATTCGAGAGAATATCATTGCTTCTAAAGGCCTTATTTCCAACCCGATACAGGCCTGTCTAAATGGAGTATTTGGTTTGCTAATTGCTCGGATGAATGGTAAGGAAATTCCTGATGAAATTATGTCACAAGTAGAGCAATTTGGGAATGTGCTTTCTTATTTAAGCCATGAGTCGAGGATTAGTTAGGCTTTAAAAACTGGATAAAAGCTATTGAAGGATCATGATCTTCCTGCGAGGCTGCTGTAATAATGGCTTTGTGCCTACTCAACTATTTCCTGATCAAACGGGCTAAGTACTGCCCATTCTCGTCTGAATGCAGGAAATAAACGTACCAACCAAGTGCATCGGCTTCTAGTGCAAGCGTGTCCTTATCAAAGTATACCCAATCGAACCACTCTCCTTTTTTCTCTTTAAACTCATATTGAAAACTTACCTCTCCAAAGTATTTATCTTTCGGTAGTTCCTCCCCTTCGTAAAGGTATTTCACATCACTGCTATCTAAAATAATCTGACCCTCTGGCTTTAATAACTTATCTGCCTGACTTAAGAAGTCTTTTAATCGATCCTTCTTGCCAATAAATCCTAAGCCGTTCATCAAACAGATCAAGGTGTCGAACTGACTATCAGTCATTTCGAAATAATCAGCTACTCTGGCGTCAGTCACCTGAGAAGCACTCATGATTTCTACTGCAGCAGCACTCGTATCTATTGCCGTAACTTCATATCCCATTTGCTGCAAACAAATAGCATGGCAGCCAGTACCTGCCCCAATATCTAAAACATTTCCCTCGCATACAGAAAGCGCCATTTTTTCTAAATCTGGCATTTCGTCATAGGCTCGGAAAAAGTACCAAATCGGCATTTCTTCTGCCGCCCCATAAGAATTATGAAGCAATAATGGTGGTGATTCGTTGTGGTCAACGAACTCTTTCAGCGCTTTGCCATAGGGATCCATACGGTAAAAAAGTAGAGATCATACTACATATCAAAATCAAAAATATTTTACTAACAAAAGAATCTTTTACAATCGATTGACAAAACGAAAGGAAACATGGGAATCTATACTCATAACAGGGAGATATTGTATGTAAAACCCATTTATAAAAAATTTGATAAATACTTTATTTACAATCACTTAATGCAGCCTTACCGCTCAAACTAGAAAAGCGTCTTTTGAGATAATTTTGATAAAACGCCCACGAACAAAAGTCATCTTTGTATGTTGATACAATTGTATGATGAAACGAGTAGTGAAATACGGTTTACTTTTAATGGCGCTCTGCCTTCCTTCAGTGGTATCGTATGCCCAAGACACAACTATTCCTAAGAAGTCTTTCGAAGCGGTGAGAGCCGTTGATAAGATCAAAATCGATGGGATTTTCGATGAAGCATCTTGGGGTTGCGCGCCCATCTTAACTGATTTTGTGCAAAGACGGCCTTCCCCAGGCGTAGCATCGGAACGAAAAACTGAAGTGAGGTTCGTGTACGATGATGAAGCCATCTATGTATCCGCAAAACTTTACGAAAAGAAGGATCAAGCCTTCAACCTTTTAACGAACCGTGACAATATTGGTGACTCCGATTATTTTGGTGTTTCTATAGACCCCTTTAATGCTGGCTTGAATGGTGTTGGTCTTTTTGTAACCATCGCAGGTGTTCAGTATGACACAAGATATTCAAATGGCGGTAATGAGAGAATTTGGAGAAATGATGCGGCATGGAATGCGGTTTGGCTGTCAGAAACAAAAGTTTTTGAAGACTATTGGACGGTAGAGTATAAAATACCTTTTGCGGTACTTCGGTTCACCTCAAAGGATATTCAAAATTGGGGAATCAATTTTTTTAGAAGGTCCACCTTCCTAAATGAAGAATCATTCTGGAACCCAATTAACCCCGAGATTGATGGATTTTTAAACCAAGCTGGCGAAGTGACCCAGCTCGAAGACATAGAAACCCCTACTCGATTATTCTTTTATCCGTACGTATCGACTGTGATCAGCAGGTCAACTGAAACTGGTTTCGTAGCACCTCAACTAAACGGTGGTATGGACATCAAATACGGCATCAACGATGCTTTTACCCTTGATATGACTTTGATTCCAGATTTTAGCGGGGTGCGTTCGGATAATGAAGTATTAAACCTCTCTCCTTTTGAGGTGAGGTTCGATGAACAAAGACAGTTTTTTACCGAAGGCGTTGAACTATTTAACAGGGCTGGCTTATTCTATTCGAGAAGAATAGGCAACACTTTTGGCAACGTTACAGAAACGCTTGACGATAGTGAAAGTATTACGTCAAGGCCCATTGCAGCGCAACTTATCAATGCGAGTAAAATCACTGGCCGTACAAACAGCGGTTTAGGCATCGGCTTCTTTAATGCAGTGACAGATAGAACTTTCGTAGAAGTTGAAGACTCCGAAACTGGGACTACCCGACAAGTCGAAGCTGATCCTCTTACTAATTTCAACCTGCTTGTCCTTGATCAAAACCTTAAGAACAACTCTAGCGTCACGTTCACTAATTCTAATGTATGGAGAGGACAAAATGCTGATGATGCAAATGTGACTGCCCTAAACCTGAATCTGAATGACCAAAGCCTATCATGGAGAGTAAGAGGATTCTATGGCTACAGTCAAGTGATTACACATGATATCGAATCGGCAACCAGCAACAATAAGACAGGCTACAAATACAACTTGAACTTAGCGAAGACTCGAGGTAATTTTCAGTTCAACGTAAGTAGAAATGTTGAAACTGACACTTATGACATCAACGATTTGGGCTTTTTAAGGCGAGCGAATAAAATAGAACACGGTGGCCGACTCTCTTACAATCAATTTACTCCGACTGGAATTTTCAACAGTTGGTCTGCAAGGATCGATGCTAATTACAACCAGTTGTACGAGCCGAACACCTTTACCAATATGTCTCTTAATCTTAACTTGAATGGCCAGTTTAAAAACTTCTGGTCACTTTCAGGCGAAATTGGAGGAAGCCCAAGGACAGATAATGACTTCTTTGAGGCTCGAACAAGTGGTTACGTATTTATGAGACCTCAGAGCCAACGATATACGGTATCGTTAAGAACTGATGGAAGAAAACTGTTGAGTGGTAACGGCCGATTGAGAATTAGCGTAAGACCTGATTGGGACTTCGTAGAGCATTCTTATAATATCTCGGGAACGGTTAGAATTGGAACACGCGCAGAGATAAGCCATAGAATAGAAGTGCTAGACAGGACAAATAATCGTGGCTATGTTACCAAATTATATGATGATGCTGGTAGCCTAAGTCGTGTGATGTTCGGTGTTAGGGATAGAAAAACGTTGACAAACATTACTGACGCAAGATATATCTTCAGTAATCGAATGGGTGTTACTTTCAGGCTTAGACACAATTGGGACCGTGTCGACTATAGTCGTTTCCTAGAGCTGCAAGAAGATGGTGAGCTCCTTGAAACAGATTATACAGGCCTAGATACAGACACGAACGACCCACTGCATAACCGAAACTTCAATGTCTTTAATATTGACATGGAATATAACTGGCAGTTTCTACCTGGAAGTGAAGTCCGAGCAATTTGGAAGCGATCTATAGGTACAAATGACATCGACACTCAAATGGGATTCTTTGAGAACTTCGATAACACACTATCTGCCCCTAATTTTGATACCATCACCATTAGACTCGTATACTTCCTCGATTATTTGAACGTCAGAAACTTCTTTAGGAAGTAAGCGTTGGTAATGCCTTCTCGGCTTAATACCTTTAATCAAAACGATTGATATCAATTACTTAGCCCATTTATACCTCTCTGGAAATAACGATCAAATTAAGGTTGGCAATTTTATAGGTGACTTTGTAAAGGGAAAGCAATATCAAGATTTTGAACCAATGGTGGCCAAGGGAATTCTGCTGCATCGCGAAATCGATGTTTACACAGATACGCATCCTATCGTTTCATTGAGCAAAGACAAGCTGAGAGAAAAGTACAGGCACTACTCAGGTGTAATTGTAGATATGTTCTACGACCACTTCTTGGCTAAGCAATTCGATCAATACTCCAACATTCCGCTTGCAGACTTTGCCCAATCGAGTTATAAGGTTATGCAAAAGCATTGGGATATAATTCCTACCAAGGGGCAAAAAATGCTGCCTTACATGATTAAGGGCAACTGGTTGGTCAATTACGCAAATCCAGAAGGAATACATCGGGCACTCCAAGGACTCTCCAGGCGCACAAAATTTGACTCCAAATTGGACATAGCGATACAAGATTTGTATGAATATCAGGATGCCTTTGAAAGCGAGTTTCACGCTTTTTTCAAGGAGATTGTGCTGCATATTTCGCAATTCAGAGAAGATTTAATTAATTCGCCTACATGATCATCTCAAAGCCAAAGCGCACTACCATTTTTTCTCTTGTAGTCTTTACAGTGATCTGTGGGTTTGGTGCACTCTTTTTTCTACGCCAAATATTGAGTGATCCTGAGGGAACTTGGCGCTATATTGTTTTTGGAATACTCGTGCTTACCACAACGATTCTATTGTCCAAGCTGCTCTTTGGCTACAAAGTCATCAAGATCAGCCACGACAAAGTTCATATTTACTATCCTTTCCGCTTCTTCAAAACGGTGCAGGATATTGGTAATTTGGGCGCATGGGAAGAAACCATCATAAACACAAACAAAACGGAATTCAGACAGCTCAAGCTAGTTTTCCTGAATAAGGGTTATGTGAAACTGAGCAATCAGGAAAACAGTGATTATGATAAGGTTTACAATTACATCAAGCGGAAAGCACCTAAAAAAGAAGCCAAAGACTAATGCTTAAAAACTTACTTATAGTCGCCATTGGTGGTGGAGTTGGAAGTGCATTACGCTACCTGCTGCAAGAAACACTTCATAAGCAAATTGATAATTTTGAGCCTTATGGCACTTTTGTGGTCAACATTCTAGGCTGCCTGCTCTTAGGGCTATTGGCGGGCTATGCCGAACAAGAGAAAATCATCAACTCTTCTCTTAACCTTCTCTTGATTTCTGGTTTCTGTGGTGGTTTTACTACTTTTTCAACCTTTGCACTACAGGGAAATACGCTTTTCATTTCGAGCAAGCCAGTACAAGCAATTCTCTATATTGGGCTTAGCGTAGTTGTAGGTTTATTAGCAGCATACTTCGGTTACAAGCTTACCAAACCTTAATGAGACCAGTCGTACTGATCCAAGCCTTCTAGACTGGCCACTAGTAAATCAATTGCGCCTTGAATATCCTCTTTGTTTGCCATTTCAATTACTTGATGCAAATGCCTTGTAGGTATCGATACAGCGCCAGAGATAGCACCGTCCTTACCCATTCGTTGCACACCGGCAGTGTCAGTACCACCAGCAGTTAGGATCTCTGGCTGCCACTTGATCTTCTTCTTATCGGCTACCTGCTTCATATAAGCCACCATGCGATAATCGCAAATGGTAGAAGCATCCATTATCTTAATCGCAGCACCCTTACCTAACTCTGTAACCATTTCATGGGGTAATGCTCCTGGAAGGTCAAAAGCAATGGTTGTATCCAAGCCGAAGCCAAAATCTGGGTTGATGGTATGTGCAGAGACATTAGCTCCTCTTAGGCCTACTTCTTCCTGAACGGTAAATACCGCATAGACATCATAAGGCTGCTTTTCAAGGAGTTTAAGCGCTTCAATTAGAATAAATACCGATACCCGATTGTCAATGGACTTGCAATTAACACAGTCTCCCATTTCGATGAGCTCACGCTCACGCGTGATTGGATCTCCTATGGTAACCACCTTCTCTACCTCTTCTTTCGACATACCAAGGTCAATAAAGTAGTCAGAAATCTTTGCCACTTTGGTGCGTTCCTCGGCTGTCATTACGTGTATAGGCTTGCTACCCATAACGCCAATGACATCCTCTTTACCATGGATTATTACACGTTGTGCAGTCAGTGTTTTCGGATCAAAGCCACCAAGCGTATGAAAGCGTACGAAGCCTTTCTCATCAATATGTGTCACAATGAACCCTATTTCGTCCATGTGAGCTGCCACCATGACCTTCTTTCCATCTGGGTTATTGACACCTTTCTTGAGCGCAACAACATTACCCATGTTGTCCACCGAAACATCATCGACTAGAGGGCTTACTTCTTTGATAACTAAGTCTCGGACACGTTTCTCGAAACCGGGTGCTCCTGCAATTTCACAGATACTTTTTAGAAGGGATACGTTGATGCTCATAGCAATAAAGGATTATGCCACGAAGATAGGAGGAATACGAATTAAGACGAAGAGACTCTTATAAATCTTCGGCAATGGTAAAGAGAACTTCCATTGTGTAGATACCTGGAGAATAAGTAAAACCAGGTGTCAACCTATAACTGAATCGAATTTTGCGCTATTGGAAAGTTTAGTAAAGTTTACCCGTCTACCCTTTGTATTGTTGATATCATCTACGCTTGCAGCATTAATTTGCAGCCTATACTTCTTATCATCCAACTTATCTTGTTCATCATCTGGTGTATCTGAGAAAAAGTAACCTTTCGTTTTATTCTCATTAATACGAACATTAATGACAAATGCAGTATCAATTCCAACAGGTAATTCAACGTAGATAACATTGTCTGGAATCCTCTTCCATTCGTGGTCTAGTATTTGAAGCCTAATATTGGATGCGAGATTCACTCGGATTTTTTCAAGAGAATTCCCATCATTAACCAACCTCAAATTTACACTCGCACTGTCTGCTTCATTAGTGAAGTATACCTGTCTCTCTTGGACTAATAAATTCCATTTTGAAATTTTCTTTATTGAGACTGA
>ENA-OWPI01000907-OWPI01000907.1-marine-metagenome-genome-assembly--contig:-NODE-907-length-36424-cov-4.568850_pt1 | contig 36424 bp, 42 predicted proteins | sample MGYA00238138_ERZ651775 | MGnify/ENA primary metagenome ERZ651775 (study PRJEB26906, sample SAMN06265043) | marine metagenome | isolation source: Helgoland LTER site | place: Germany:Helgoland, sampling...
AAAAACGTCAGAGGGAACAAGCAAGAGAGCTTAAAGAGAAAGAGCGTGAGCGTGAAGCAGCGGAGAAAAAACGTCAGAGGGAACAAGCAAGAGAGCTTAAAGAGAAAGAGCGTGAGCGTGAAGCAGCGGAGAAAAAACGTCAGAGGGAACAAGCAAGAGAGCTTAAAGAGAAAGAGCGTGAGCGTGAAGCAGCGGAGAAAAAACGTCAGAGGGAACAAGCAAGAGAGCTTAAAGAGAAAGAGCGTGAGCGTGAAGCAGCGGAGAAAAAACGTCAGGAGAGGGAGGCAAGAGAAGTCAAAGAGAGGGAGCGTCAGCGTTTACTAGAAGAACAGGAGCGGCGGCGCGAAGAGCGTAAACAAAAACTAGCAAAGTTACGGGACGTACAAAAAGCCGTTGAAAACTATGATGAAGACGCTAGGGCTTCTGAGGCCAACAAACAAAAAGAGCTGGAAAAACAAGAAGCGGTTGCTCGTGCGGCTCAGTCACTAGCAAAAGATAAGCTTGATAAATATATCAATGCAATTCGAACCGAAGTGCTAGAAAAGTGGGCTTGGGGTGAAGAGAGTGGTGGCTTAGCAGTGTATTATGAAATACGTTTATCAGACGCTGGAGATGTGATCAACATTAATATATCGCGACCAAGTGGTAATCCTGCGTATGATGAATCGGTGAGAAAAGCGATTCAGATGGCGTCGCCATTGATGAGGAACGACCCGCCAGATGCGACGTTCTTTCAAAGATACTTTGCAGATGGTGTGAACATTGAGTTTAAATTTTAGGGGAGAGCTGGATGTTTTCTGTTTTTCGTGCGGTTAACAGTCTTGTCACATTGGTATGCCTCAGCACGGCTTTGTTCTCTGGGGCTGTGTGCGCTCAAGTTGAGGTTGAGATCATAGCGGATGAGGGTACAAAAATACCGATAACTGTACTTCCGTTTGAAGGCAGTGGTTCGGCTAGCTTGATGTCTGAGATTATATCTGCGGACTTGTTGAAAACGGGTCTTTTTGCGATCCAGAACATTGAAAAAGGTTGGAGCCGAGCCAAGTTGACTGAGTCTGACTACCGAGGTTGGGATGATAGGCGCGTTCAAAACCTGGTTATTGGGAAGTTCGCAGAGTTGGATGATGGACGAATCCAGGGTACGTTTTGGTTGTATGACATCCCAGGTGAAGCCATGTCAGTTGGTTATCAGATCAAAGATGATCCTGCGCAAATCCGTCGTATGGCTCATCACTTTGCTGATTTGATTTATGAGAAGCTCACTGGCGATAAAGGAATTTTTAGAACGAAAATTGCTTATGTGATCCGCGCTAAGGATCAATCAACACTGGTGATTGCTGACTCAGATGGCCATAATCCACGGGAAGTTTTTTCCACAAACGAGCCAATTCTATCGCCGCGTTGGTCTCCTGATGGAAGTCAGATTGCTTTCGTCTCTTTTGCAAACCGAAAAGCCGCCGTTCATGTGGTGCCAGTTGATTATGAGAGAAGTCGGGTAACTGGAAAACCCAAGATAATCGGTCCATATCCCGGTTCAAATTCAGCGCCATCGTGGTCTCCTGACGGGAAATCTTTGGCGATTGCCATTTCTAAAGATGGTCAATCAAATATATTCATCGTTTCACTTGAGGATCAAACGAAGCGACAAATTACTAATAATCGATGGATTAATACAGAGCCAAGTTTTTCATCCGATGGTAGAAACATAGTATTTACCTCGGATCGAACGGGGCGACCTCAAATTTATCAGACCGCAGTGCAGGCAGTGTCAGAAGTGAGGTTGACTTATGAAGGTCGATATAACGCATCCCCTCAATTCAGCCCAAAGGACGACTTTGTAGCTCTGATTCACTACGATGAAAGAAAGTTTAATGTTGGAACGCTCGATATGAAGTCTGGTGTTGTTCAGATTTTAACCAATGGGTCGCTAGATCAGTCGCCAAGCATCTCCCCGAATGGTAAAGTGATCGTCTATGCTTCAGAAGCAAATGGGCGTGGTATATTACGATTCGTGTCCAAGAATGGGCGGGCGAAGCTTCGTTATGTAGGACCGAAGGGGGATGATATCCGCGAGCCCTCATGGGGTCCTTTCATCAAAGACTAATCAGGATATCTTATGAACATAAAAATTTTGTTGGTAACTGGTTTGATTGCTGTATGTGTCGGTTGCTCCAGTAAAACTAAAATGAATGCTGATATCGAACAAAGGGATCTGTTCGATGGGTCTGATAGACGCTCATTCGAGCAAAGTGCTGAATTGGTTGAGGGTTCAGAGGTTGCGTCGGAGGCTGAGCTTAGAGCACAACAAGATGAATTAAAGCGGGAGTTTGAGCGCGAGGAGCAAAGGCTTTTAGAGGAACGTGCAAAGTTGGATGCTGAAAACGCGGAAAAACAAGAGGCAATGCAACGTGAAACAGACATCAAAGAGCGACTTACTCAAAATGATTCCCTGTTGTCTCAACGAAGTATTTTCTATGACTTCGATAGTTCTGTGATCAAACAAGAGTATCGGCCCCTTGTAGAGGCACACGGAAATTTTCTCAAACAATATCCCTCAGTTCGTATTCGGATCGAGGGTAATTGTGATGACCGTGGTAGTCGAGAATATAACTTGGCTCTAGGACAAAGCCGTGCGGAACAATTAAAGCAAGCGCTTGTTCGAATAGGTGCCAGACAAGATCAGATTGATGTTGTAAGTTATGGTGCAGAGCGGCCCTTCGCATTTGGAATTGACAGCGATAGTCGGTCTAAAAACAGACGTAGTGATCTCATATATATTGATTAGTCCGAACTCAAGCTACGCACTAAGGCCTACTAATTATATGGTCGATTGTTTATCACCATGAGTACAGCTCACATACCCCGACAATTCCCTCTGATATTAGCAATGTTGTGTTGTATTGGTGTGCCTGTGAGCTTGGCGCAGGAGGTTCCGGACACGACATCAAAGTCTGACAAAGACTCTGGCATGACTGAGTTTTATGAGCGACAACAAATGGACGAGGAGCTTCGTACGTTAAGAGGTGACATTGATAATATCAGTAAGAGGCTGGGTGAGATTGAGAGTGCGCAGCAGTTGATTCATGATCTTCTTCTGAGAGTGTCCAATATTGAAGAGCAAATACAGATTGGCGATGGTTCTCAGTCAAATTTAGCTAATGTGCTCGGACGTTTGAGGCTAGATTTAAGTCAACTCACTTCAAAAGTGAATTTGCTAGATGCGGATATTCGCAGAAGTCTAGAGGTGTTAGCGGGTGATTTTCTATCCTTGGACGATACAACTGTGCCGCAGAGTGAAAGCGTGGATAAGCCAGATAAAGCAGTCAATGATCCTGTGCCTACTGATGGTGCTGCACCACCTCTAATTGATGAAAAAAAAGATGCCAAAATATTTTATGAATATGCGAAGGGGTTTTACAACAAAGGAGGTTATGGGGACGCGATTCAGCTCTTTAAAGCGCTTAACAGAGCTTTTCCAGATAGCCAATATGCAAAAAGCGGTATGTATTGGTCGGCTAAGGCATTGACTAAGTCCGATTACAAGAGTCTGGAAGCTTTGAATGTGTTGAAGGAATTGATTCCACGACTTAAAAATCACAATAAACAATGCGCCGCGACCTTAGATGCGGGAACAATCCAGTTGGAGCGGCGAGAGTGTGCTGATGCGAAAAAATATTTGATAGACGCAAAAAAAATATGTGGTCGTGATGCAGTGAAAAATATCCGGTCATTACCTCAAAAAAGATTGAAAGAGCATGAAAGGTTTTGTGCGGATGGGTCTTGAGTGCCCAAAAGCAGTCGTTTTGGTTTCGGGTGGATTAGATTCTGCAACGACCATGGCCTTTGCGCAGTCACAGGGATTTCTATGTTATGCGTTATCTATCGATTATGGGCAACGACATATCTCTGAGTTACTTTTTGCGAAAGCCTTATGCGCACGTCTCAAGTCGGTTGAACATAAAGTCATTAAAATTGATTTAACCCAGTTGGGTGGATCCTCATTGACAGATCTAAGCCAAAAAATTCCGACGGGTGAGGCAATTGGAATCCCCTCTACGTATGTGCCTGCTAGAAATACCATAATGCTTTCAGTGGCTCTAGGTTGGGCTGAGGTGCTCAGAGCAAGAGATGTGTTTATAGGTGCCAATGCGGTCGATTACTCGGGTTACCCAGACTGTCGACCAGAGTATATCAAGGCTTACGAGAACCTCGCTAATCTCGCAACTAAGTCAGGTGTTGAGGGGTCCGCTTTTCGTATTCATGCGCCTTTAGTTGATTTGAAGAAATCTGAGATCATTAAACTTGGCCACAAGTTAGGCGTTGATTTTAGTCAAACAGTTTCTTGTTATCAGGCTGAACCGAGCGGTGCAGCTTGCGGAGCCTGTGATTCTTGTCGTATTCGCAAGGAAGGTTTTTCTGTGGCTGGTGTCGAAGATCCGACTGTATACATATAAGGCGTAGTCGTCAGTTTTACTCGGTTTGTATGAATCGTTTACTTAGGTTGACCAATAGGGGTCTAAGCCGCTAAAATGCTGGGCTTTTGTGTGGGCGGTTAGCTCAGCTGGTAGAGCAGTGGACTTTTAATCCATTGGTCGCGAGTTCGAATCTCGCACCGCCTACCATTTATTTAGTGTAGGTAATTCAAGATTAATACACACACAAAACATTGATGCGCTAAAGGTTTGCTTTAGCGCATTTTTTGTCTTTTATAACAATCCGCTACAGCGAAGTATAGTGGGGCTCTTGGAGCAAACCTTACGAATTACCCGAAAAACAGCGTTTCCGTCTGATTGGGGGTGCGTGGTTCAGTAATACAGTCGTATAATGTTCTCAAGTCCTCATAATAATAAAAAAAATTGATGGCGTCCCATGCCCCATACGGGCAAATTTTGTCTATGTAAGTTTGAAGGAGGGGAAATGAGATTTATTAGTAGAGTATTAGTCACCTCACTTGTGGCGACGAGTTTATTTTTGTCAGGCTGTAACCAATCTCAGGAGACAATAAAAATTGGATGGATTGATCCTCTCTCCGGCCCGTTTGCGAATGTGGGTGAGAATGGCCTTCGGTCGCTCGAGTTATTTGTAGAGCAAATCAATGAGCGTGGCGGCGTTCTTGGTGGCGCAACATTTGAGGTCATCGGACTGGATGGGAAGGCTAATCCTCAGGAGTCACTAATCGCTTTTCGTAAGTTAGCTGATCAAAATGTGAAATTTATATTTCAAGGAAATTCCTCTGCTGTAGCGGGAGCGCTCACAGATGCAGTCGCAAAGCACAACGAGCGTAATCCTGACTCAGCAATGATTTTTATGAATTATGCCGCAGTAGACCCAGCGTTAACGAATGAACGGTGTAACTTTTGGCACTTCAGGTTCGATGCGGATATTGATATGAAAATGTTGGCGCTGAGTGGTGCGATCGCAGCCGACCCTTCAATTGAGAAGGTATATTTAATCAACCAAGATTATTCGTTTGGGCATGCTGTGTCCAAGGCCGCAAAAACCATGTTAGCTGAAAAGCGTCCAGACGTTCAGATTGTGGGTGACGATTTACATCCGTTGGGAAAAGTAAAGGATTTTGCGCCGTATATCGCCAAAATTCGAGCAACTGGAGCTGATTCTGTCATTACCGCTAACTGGGGGGCTGATTTAGCTCTCTTGGTTAAGGCGGCAAAAGACTCGGGAGTGGACGTTGATTTTTATACGTATTACGCGGGGCTTGCTGGTGGTCCTACTGCAATCGGTGAGGCGGGTATAGACCGGGTTAAGCAGGTAGGGCAGTGGCACGTTAATGTTGGTGGTGCAAAATCAGATGCGGTGGTGGAGTCCTACCGAGGTAGATATCCAGAGAATAATGATGATTTGTTTTTCATAACCCTTAAGTATGGGATGGAGCTATTGGCGCAATCGATCGATAAAGCTGGCTCAACGGATGCGTTGAGTGTTGCAAGAGAGTTGGAGCAAGGACGATACGAAGCGGTGACAGGTGAGGTTTGGATCAGACCGGACAATCATCAATTAATGCAACCTTTATATGTTTCTACTTTTAAAAAGACGGGCGAAGAAGGGGTAAGGTATGAGGTAGAGTCGACAGGAACAGGACCTAAAACAGATTTTGTCGTTTCTGCTGAAGATACTACTCTACCAACAACGTGCAATATGGATAGGCCTTAGTCGCAGTATTTTTTTAGCTGAACCGGAGCCGATCTGGCTCCGGTTCGTTAAACTTTCTGAGAGCAGCTGGAGTCAGGCTTTTAATCGAGTAATTCTTGTGACTTCGTCTAGAGATCTCACATTACGAATGACTCTTGCCAGATGAATTCGGTTTGTTACCAAGATGGAAAGGTTAATTTCGGCATAGTTAGCACTGTCGTTTTGCTCGAAATTCCCGGTTTCAATGTTGGCATTTGCTGCGGAAACTTTTGTCGCAATTTTTCCTAGTAAACCTCGACCGTTACGAGCTAAAACACATATCTTGACCAAAAATGATTTAGATGAGTCTGGATCCCATTCAACGTCAATCCACTTGTGTGGATCGTTGTGTGCTCTTCGTGAGATAGGACAGTCGTGTGTATGAATCACTAGACCATGTCCTTTTTTAAGATACCCGATAATCGGATCGCCAGGGATAGGATGACAGCATTTTGCGAACTGTAGTGCCATTCCCTCTGTTCCGTGAATGACCAGGCTGGTTTTTTGTGCGTTTGTTTGCGTTTCGGCATTATCATCAAGGGCTAGCAAGTGGCGAGCGACAACGATGGCCACTTGTTTGCCTAAACCAATCTCGGATAGAATTTCATTTTGAGTCTTGCCAGCATATTCCTTTGTAAGTCGGTCCCAATGTTCACGTGAAATCGCATTCGGCTCCATTTTGAGGTCATTTACTGCTTGCTCGAGTAAACGCGTGCCGAGCACAGCCGACTCTTCATGTTGTTGTGTTTTTACCGAATGACGTATTTGGGATCTCGCACGACTAGTAACAATAAAGCGCAGCCAATTTGGATTAGCGGTAGCGTGAGCTGAGGTCATGATCTCTACGCGATCTCCGCTTCTCAATTCGGTATTGAGAGCAGCAGGCTCATGGTTAACTTTTGCCGCTATTGTCGAGTTTCCAACATCGGTATGTACGGCATATGCAAAGTCTATGGTCGTTGCGCCGCGTGGCAGTGAAATAATTTTCCCTTTTGGCGTAAATACAAATACCTCGTCGGGGAACAAGTCTAGTTTTAGATGCTCCAAAAATTCAGCAGCACTTCCAGGTTCTGACTGTAATTGCAGCAGATTCTGCATCCATTGATGTGTTCTAGTCTGTAACTCGGTTAGAGACCCGTCATCGGTTTCTTTGTAAAGCCAATGTGACGCCACTCCCGACTCTGCAATTTGGTCCATATTTTTTGTGCGGATTTGTACCTCAATAGGTGTCCCCACCGGACTTAGCAAAGTACTATGAAGGCTCTGATAACCATTCGCTTTTGGTATGGCGATATAGTCTTTGAATTTTCCTGGAACAGGTTTATAGCGTTGGTGCAGTACTCCAAGGGCTAGGTAACAAGAGGCGATATCTTTTACAACAACGCGAAAACCATAGATATCAAAAACTTCTGCGAATGACAATGTTTTTGTCGTCATCTTTCGGTAGATACTGTGGATCGCTTTTTCGCGTCCTGAAACCTCCGCATCAAGACTGTGTTCAACTAAGCATTCTTCGATCGAAACAAGAATTTTTCTGATCAATTCCTTTCGGTTTCCACGAGCGCGTTTGACCGCTTTTGACAGTACTTTGTATCGGTTTGGGTAGAGATGTGATAGTGATAACTCTTGAAGTTCACGATAGACATCATTCAAACCCAATCGATTAGCAATTGGCGCATAGATTTCAAGAGTCTCTTTTGCAATACGTACTCGTTTTTGTGCTTGCATCGCAGTTAACGTGCGCATATTGTGTAATCGATCAGCAAGTTTGATGAGCATGACCCGAACGTCCTTGGCCATAGCAAGCAGCATTTTTCTGAAATTCTCGGCTTGTTGATGTTTTTGAGACTCAAAACTAATTTTATCGAGCTTTGATACGCCATCAACCAGGTCCGCAACTACTTTGCCGTATTTATGACTGATCTCATTTTTTGTGATTTGCGTATCTTCAACCACATCATGGAGCAGCGCAGCAATTAATGCGGGAGCATCTAGGTTCCAACTTGTAAGGATCTGAGAGACGGCAACCGGGTGCGAGACATAGGGTTCACCCGTCTTTCTAAATTGACCATCATGCGCTTTTCGACTGAATTGATAGGCTTCTTTCAGCATATCAAGTTCACGAGACTTGAGGTAATTTGCTGCTTGAGCAAATAGAGGCGAGGCTAAATCTACTTCGATGACTTTTGACACTGAATGAGAGTCATCCTTCATGACGTTCAATATCTTGCTAACCTAATTTTTACGTAAGCATTTGTAAAATCACAACGGAGCGTTGTGCAATCGATGATTATTTGATGTTCAATACTTCTATGCCAACTTTTTCGCCTGCGATTTCCCTGAGAGCGATTACAGTCGGTTTGTCATTATTTTCATCAACAAGTGCTGTGTTCCCAATAGAGATTTGTCGCGCGCGATAGCTCGCGGCTAGCGTTAATTCAAAACGGTTTGGAATGAATTCCAAGCAATCGTCAACCGTGATACGTGCCATAGTTCAATCACCTTTCAATAAAATTATTTATGATCTCTTCAGCTTCTCGGTAACCAATCGAGAGCCTCGATGTTTTTACAACTGCTACTAATTCAGCAAGAGCCTCGTCAAAGTTATTGTTAATGATAGCATACTGATAATCGCTAATATGGCTGATTTCGTTGCTCGCCGCATTGAGTCGTTGCTCAATTGTCGCGATGTCATCCGTATTTCTTTTTTCAAGGCGTGAGCGCAAGACAGTTTTGTTGGGTGGTAAAATAAAAATAGAAATACTAGAGGGGAATTGCTCCCTGATTGCTTGGGCGCCTTGATAGTCAATTTCAAGAATTAAATCGTTTTGTTTTCCGAGTTCTTTCTCGACTAAAGCCTTGCTAGTGCCATACCAATTACCGTGCACTAGTGCGTACTCTAAAAATTCACCATCATTTATTCTTGTTTGAAAGTCGGCTTCGCTTGTAAAGAAATAGTGTTGACCGTTTTGTTCTCCTGAGCGGGGTTGTCGGGTAGTAACCGAAATAGACTTTTTAATCGCATTATCTTTTGCAATTAGACCTTCGATTAGAGAGGATTTCCCTGCTCCAGACGGCGCTGAAATAATAAAAATATTTGCCATAGTTTTACTCGATATTTTGAACTTGTTCCCTTATTTGTTCTATAGCTACTTTGAGGTCCATTGCAATATTGGTGGTACCAATACTGGTCGATTTTGAGCCCAATGTATTCGCCTCTCGATTTAATTCTTGCATTAAGAAGTCAAGTTTCTTACCTTGCGCTCCCTTTGAATCTAAGATTTCCAGTAGTGATGAAGTGTGAGCTTCCAGTCTTTGAATTTCTTCCTCTACATCAACTTTCGTCGAATGTATGACAACTTCTTGAGCGACTCTATCGTCTGAAATTTCGATATCGAGGTGTTTTATGCGATCTCTCAATTTTGTTTCGTAAGATGAAATAATTGTTGGTATCAGGGGCTTCACTTGTTGAACGAGGTCATTTATGTGAAAAGTTTTATCTTGGATAATTTTTTTCAGTTTATCGCCCTCTTCATTTCGAGCAATATTAAGGTCTCGAATGGCAGATGTGAGAGCATGTTTAGCCGCCTCTGCGATAGTTTCAACTCCTATTGAGTCTTCTTGAATTGATCCCGGCCATCTCAAAATATCGTTCACAGACAATTTATTTGCTTTTGGATAATGCTTTGTGACGCTTCGTTCTAATTCCTGTAAGTTCTTCATGACTTGCGGAGAAATTTTTTGTTCAGCAGAATGATGATTTTGATTAATCGAGATTTTACATTCGACTTTTCCTCTTTTAAGAGAATCAGTTAATGTACGCCTAAATTGAATTTCATATTGCCGTAGTTCTTCAGGAATTTTAAAGTGTAGGTCTAGGTATCGATGATTGACGCATTTAATGTCAGCTACGATAGTGACGGTATCGGTAGGACATGAGGCGGATGCAAATCCAGTCATACTGGTTGTCATGAATTCTTTCCTGTTTCATTGGTGACAAATAATGGTTGATCCGATATTACGCGACTGATGAGTGTGAAACAAAGATTTATGATGTGGTTTTTTGATATTTTTTGAGAGGGCAGGGTATGGATAGGACGGAGCGAAGCGCAGATAGTCTCAGGGCGGTCCTTTTGACAAAGGGTTTTGTGGGTCAGGCGGAGGGTTCGGTGTTAGTAGAGTTCGGTAGAACTCGAGTAATCTGCACGGCCTCAGTTGAGGATAGGGTCCCATCCTTTCTGCGGGGAACTGGTCAAGGTTGGGTTACGGCCGAATACGGTATGTTGCCACGTTCTACGAACACGAGAATGGACCGAGAAGCAGCGAGAGGCAAGCAGTCTGGGAGAACTCAAGAGATCCAACGTTTAATAGGACGTAGCTTACGTGCTGCCATTTCCCTTCCGGATCTTGGCGAGAGAACGATTAAGATCGATTGTGATGTCATTGAGGCCGATGGTGGTACACGAACAGCAAGTGTGACCGGCGGATTTGTGGCCTTAGCTTTGGCGGTAAAACATTTAATTCAAATTGGATCGTTGCAGCAATCACCGATTCAACACCACGTTGCTGCGATTTCGGTTGGTGTTGTATCAGGAGCAGTTTTACTAGACTTAGATTACAACGAGGACTCCAGCTGTGACACAGACCTTAACCTTGTGATGACTGAGGCCGGCGATATTATTGAAATACAGGGGACTGCCGAGGGGGTTGCTTTCAACAAAACCCAGCTTTCGCAAATGCTGGATGTTGGAGAAAAAGGAATTGTAGAACTTATTGCCATTCAAAAAAAGTGTCTTGATATTGATGCATGATGCTACCACCTAAGATTGCGATCGCTTCGGGTAACAAAGGGAAGATTAATGAAATCAATAATCTATTCCGTGGCCTAGGCATTCAATTGCTTAGCCAATTAGACCTCGATATCAGCGAAGCGGAAGAGCCACACTATACCTTCATGGAAAATGCGCTTTCTAAAGCCAGGCATGTGTCTAAAAATTCTGGACTACCTGCACTCGCCGACGACTCGGGAATTTGTGTTTATGCGTTAAACGGGCAACCAGGTGTTCGGTCTGCGAGATTTGCTGGTAATGGAGCGACCGACACCCAAAATAGTCAGCACTTAGTTGATTTAATGAGGCATCAGACTGATCGCCGAGCGTATTTCTATTGCGTGTTGATATTGGTACGGCACCATAACGACCCAGCGCCTTTAGTTACTGATGGAAGATGGTATGGAGAACTCGCGAGAGAGTTTCGTGGCGATGAAGGGTTCGGATACGATCCAGTATTTTTGGATCCAAAGATGCAATTAACAGGTTCTGAGATGACTACGAATCAGAAAAACGAGTTGAGTCACAGAGGAGAGGCGGTTCGTAAAATGAAACGTCTTTTGGAGTCAGGGGCCTTTTAATGGTGTTTTATAAAAAGATCTTAATTTGTGTGTTGATTGATGCTCACTTTAGGTTTGCTGTAACTCGAATACCCCGGTGAACCTTTTGCCTCCATTATCGTTATATGTGCATATACCTTGGTGTGTCAAAAAGTGTTTGTACTGCGACTTTAACTCACACCCTCTTCGAAGTGACGTTTCTCCAGAAGACTATGTCGATGCGCTGATCAATGATATTGAGGTTCATAGGCGGCAAATTCAAGACAGAGTAATTCAAACCATGTTTTTTGGTGGGGGTACACCGTCTGTTTTTGAACCTGTTTTGATTGGAAAAATTATTAATTATGTTAAGGACAATTTCACACTGAGTATCGATGCAGAAATCACTCTAGAGGCTAATCCCGGCGCATCAGATCGAATTAAATTTGAAGGTTATCGAAAGGTAGGCGTTAATAGGCTATCGATTGGAGTACAAACGACTCAGGATCACTTGCTTGCTAAGTTAGGTAGAGCGCATTCAGGTCATGAAGCAATAAACGCCCTCTCAGAAGCAAAAAAAATATTTGACAATATCAACGTGGATTTGATGTTCGCCCTTCCGGGTCAGCAGATAGATGAATTGAGAAGAGATCTTTCCGGCGTTTTAGAGTTTGTTCCAGAGCATCTATCAATTTATCAACTCACGATAGAGCCAAACACTTGGTTTTACCGATACCCACCGAAGTTGCCAGATGATGACTTAGCCTCTGAGATGCAGTTCGAAATTGAATCAATTGTCAATGAATGTGGGTACGATCAATATGAAGTTTCGGCATTTTCAAAACCAGATCGACAGTGCTCGCACAATATCAATTATTGGAAATTTGGAGACTACGTTGGGATTGGTGCAGGAGCTCACTCGAAATTATCCGGAACGCAAGGTGTTACACGGATGGTGAAGTACAAACAACCCAAGCGCTATATGGATGGTGTTTTTTCGGGAGATGCTATTCTCAGCAGCCAGATTATCGGTTCAGAATCCTTGCCATTTGAGTTTTTTATGAACGCGTTACGGCTAAACAGTGGGGTTTCCGCAGAATTATTTGAGAAACGAACAGGCTTACCAGTTAATGTGGTGGATTCTCATCTCAAAGCATTGGAAAAACGAGGATTAGTGAACGTCTCCGATAGCGTTATTAAACCAACCACAACGGGTATGAGATTTCTCAATGAAGTATTACAGGAGTTCTTGTGAGGACAGTGGCTTAAATTTTGGTGAAGATAATATCCCAAACATCATGTCCTAGTTTTAGGCCGCGTTGCTCGAACTTAGTTGTCGGTCGGTATGATGGGCGCTCACAAAAATCAATAGCCGAGTTTTTTAGATCTTGATTGCATCGTAGTGTTGCTAGGATTTCATCGGCATACTGTTCCCAATCAGTAGCGACATGCAGATAACCAGTGGGCATCAAAAGTGATGTCAGGATCCGAATGAATTCAGAGTTAATGATGCGCCTTTTATGATGCCTTTTTTTAGGCCACGGATCAGGAAAGAAAATATGTATACCACTCAGGCTATTTTCGGTAAACATATGCTGGACTACTTCTACAGCATCGTGCTCTATGATCTTAAGGTTAGATAGGTTTGCTTCATCAGTTAACTTAAGAGCTCGTCCGACGCCGGGTGGATGCACCTCAATCCCTATGTAATTATGTGCAGGATTATTTTTGGCAATCGATACCGTTGAATCACCCATACCAAATCCAATTTCTACATAAGTCGGGTGATTATTGCCAAAAGTGACTTTCGTGTCGATTTTGGAATCCGTCTGGAAAGGGATTAGATATTTGCCGGCTAATTGGGTTCGAGCATTTTTCTGTCCCTGCGATATTCGCCCAGCGCGTAAAACATAGCTTCTGACCTTCCTTTTATCCATATGAGTTGTTTTTCTTAGGGGCACAACCCCTCAGCCAGATTTTTTTGGGGTTTGCGGCAGCAGTCCCAAAGCTGGCGAACTAGGAGACGCAGTGTAGAGTTTCTTGGGCATTCTGCCCGCGGCAAATGCGTCCCTGCCAGCTTTAACTGCGTTTTTCATGGCGCGGGCCATCAAGCATGGATTTTTTGCTACAGCAATAGCCGTATTCATGAGTACGGCGTCACATCCGAGTTCCATCGCTATGACCGCATCCGAAGCGGTACCCACTCCGGCGTCCACGATCACTGGAACTGAAGCATTCTCTATAATTATTCCTAGATTCCATGGGTTTAAAATACCCATTCCTGATCCAATTAATGAAGCAAGCGGCATGATCGCTACGCAACCCAAGTCCTCTAGTTGTTTAGCAATAATCGGATCATCTGACGTGTAGACCATAACTTGAAAACCGTCTTCAACGAGCTGCTTTGCGGCAACTAGTGTTTCTGAGACATTCGGAAATAGTGTTTGTGCGTCTCCGAGAACCTCGAGCTTAACTAAATCGTGTCCATCCAGCAGTTCTCGTGCAAGTCTTAGAGTTCGCACTGCCTCCTCTGCGGTATAGCAGCCAGCAGTGTTAGGAAGTAACGTTATCTGATTGGAGTCAATAAAATCGAGAAGGTTTTCTTCGGACTTGTGTTGGCCAACATTTGTTCTGCGTATGGCAACTGTTACAATTTCTGCGCCGCTCTCGTCAATCGCTTGGCGTGTTTCAGCAAACGATTTATATTTTCCCGTGCCGATGATTAATCGGCTTGAAAAAGAACGAGTACCAATTTTTAAAAGATCCATAATGTTTCAAAGGCTCCCAACCTAATCAATCAGACAAACCTGAGCGAGTGCATTAGCCGCCCCCTACTGCCGTAACAATTTCTATTTGATCGCCATCTTCTAGTATTCGAGAGTCGAATTGGCTTCGAGGAATTATTTCGCCGTTCACTTCTAATGCGATTTTTCTATTTGCTATATTTAAATCATTAATAAGAATAGAAATTGTTGTGCCAGCTTTAACTTTTTCTCTAATCCCGTTGATTTTCGCCGTAATCATACTTGTTGTAATTGCTGATGACTTTATATGCGATATTCTATCATCGACGCGCTTTATCTTGGGGTTTCTGGTAGTGGGTTGTCGGCCTGAATTTTGCGCGCTTAAGTTTGATTTTAATGTTAGCAAACAACATCATTGGATTATCATAAACAAAAATACGCTTCAACCTAACAACACCGAGGATGATTAACAAGTATAAGAATGTTTGAATTATCAGATGAAGTGATCAAATGGCAGCTGAAGTATGGCCGGCATGATTTGCCTTGGCAAATTAGTCGTACACCCTATACAGTCTGGATTTCAGAGATAATGTTACAGCAAACACAGGTGGGTACTGCGGCGGATTATTTCACCCGGTTTATTGCTGCTTTCCCTGATGTCGCATCACTAGCGAGCGCATCTGAGGACCAAGTTCTTACCCTTTGGAGCGGACTGGGCTACTATTCTAGGGCTCGAAACTTATTGAAGGCTGCTCAGCTAGTTGTCGATATCCATGACGGCATCATCCCTTCGACATTTGAGGCCCTAATGAGTTTGCCTGGGATAGGTCGATCTACCGCGGGTGCGATTCTTGCCTTAGCTTTTCAAAAAAAATACCCAATACTTGATGGAAATGTTAAGCGAGTACTAGCTAGAGTATTTTGCGTTGAAGGGCCAGCTAACAGCAGTGCGACCAATCGGACACTGTGGAGCCTTGCAGAAAAACTACTACCAGATACCGACGTCGATACATACACTCAGGGACTCATGGATCTTGGCGCTACGGTATGTACTCGTCGCAATCCCACTTGCGTAACGTGCCCCTTAATGCAGACATGCCAGGCTCGATTGAATAATTTGGTCGATGTTTATCCGATTCCAAGCCAAAAAAAGATCATTAAAAATAAGTTAATTTATATGATAATTTTTGTTTGTAAAGGTCGGGTGCTTATCATTAAAAATTCAGGAGTAGGCCTATGGCCTGGACTTTGGGGTTTCATTGACTCGGACACAGTCTCTGAGGCACTACTAGATGATTTGTCAAAAAAGTTTGCGTTGACCATTGAGTCTGTGTCACACCTTGAAAGCTTCCGCCATCGGTTAACACATATTGACTATTCTGTTCGTCCGATAAAGGTTGATGTATCCGAATTAGATGTCTCGAAATATCGTGTCGGCATGAAATGGATCGATATCGATGATGAAAATCAGCTTCCGATTTCAGTTCCCGTTAGAAGAATATTGAATTCTTTACGCTAAGTTAAATCTCGATGGCGCACTAATGTGCGGTAGTCATTTTTAAATTTTCTATTTAGCTGTTCGACAAGGTAGACCGATCGATGCTGCCCACCCGTACAGCCGATGCTGATTGCTAAAATTACTCTGCCCTCACGAATGAATTTGGGTAACCATTGGTTTGCGAACTCATAAATGGTTTCAACCATTTTTACTGAGTCGGGATTTTTATTGAGATATGTTTCTACTTCTAAATCAATTCCTGATAGCCTCTTAAGCTCATTTTCATAAAATGGATTGGGAAGACATCGGACATCAAAGGTGAAATCCGTATCTAGTGGTATTCCGTACTTAAATCCAAAGGACTGCAGTGTAAGTTGAAATTGTTGCGTCTTATTTTCGATGAGCCCCCATACCCAATTTTTGAGTTGTTGAGGCGTTAATCTACTGGTGTCGATGTGTTCCGCACTCAGTTTGATTGCTTGGAGTAGTGATCGCTCCTTTTGGATACATTCAATAAGTGTTCTTTTATCAGTCGCTAAAGGGTGAGGTCTGCGGCTTTCGGAATACCTTCTGAGAAGCGACTCATTTGAGGAGTCTAGAAAGATTATCTTTACTTCTACCCCTCGCCTCGATAAATTCTGAATTTCTGTGGGAAGGACGCCAAGGAAAGATGGATTTCTCACATCGAGGCTGATGGCTACATTCGAGTATCCCTGCGTCACAAGCACATTGATACAGCTATCAAGTAGCTTTATTGGGAGATTGTCAATACAGTAGAAGTCGATATCTTCAAGCGTTTTCAGTGCGACGCTTTTCCCCGATCCCGATAAGCCTGTAAAGATGAAAAGTCTCATTTATTGATCCGCAATAATTTTGCTTTGACGCGCCATGAATTCCTGAGTGCTATCAATACCTCGGAGTTGTAATACATAATTTCGCACAGCAGCTTCGACCAGCACGGCAAGGTTGCGTCCTGCGGCGACGGGTAATTGAACTTTTCTGACATCTACATCTAAAATATTTTGAGAGGAGGCTTGTAATGGTAAGCGCTCTGCCTGAGCAGTTTTTCCTTGCCCTGGTTTCATAAGCTCGACAATCAGTTTGAGGTTTTTTCGTCTTCTCACAGCGGTCTCCCCAAAAATAGTTCTGATATTCAGTAGACCTAATCCCCTGACCTCTAAAAAATCTTTTAAGAGCTCTGGACTTCTACCTTCGAGAGTTTTAGGCGCAATGTGAAAAAGTTCGACGACGTCATCGGCCACGAGCCCAGATCCTCGAGATATTAACTCAAGGGCTAATTCGCTTTTACCTACTCCGCTGTCCCCGGTAATCATGACGCCGACTCCTAATACATCCAAAAGAACGCCGTGGTGCGTGACATAATCCGCTAGGGCTCTGCCCAAATATGTTCTGAGTACCCAAATAATCTGCAGGCTTGGTAAGGGCGATACAAGGACAGGAATATTATGAGTTTTGGCAATCTCTAAGATCGACCGAGGACATTTCTCCCCATCCGATATGATGAAGCAAGCTGTGTTGTCGGTTATTTTTTCGAGTGAGTCGTTTTGAGAATCAATAGGAATATCTTTAAAGTGTGCTGCCTCTGTTCGACTAAAAATTTGAATCCAGTTAGGGTGTATCAGATTTAAGTGCCCGATTAAACCATTTGTCGAAGAGTTTACAATTTTTGAATCGATTGAGCGATCGTCATCTTCGTATTTTATTTCCCATTTAAGATTTAAAGCTTCCGTATTATCATCAACCAGCTTGTGTACAGAGATTGCCGACATTTATTTCTCCAATAGGGCTCGTACTTCCGTTTCCCCGGTAGCTTTTAGTAGTTCATTTCGCACGCTCTGTTCGCTAAACACACGTGCAAAATGAGCGAGGTATGCTAAATGTTGATTCTGTTGCTTCACCTTGGGTGTTAACAATACGAAAACCATTTGAACGGGCTTACTGTCTCCCGATTCGAATTGAATCGGTTCCTCAAGTCGAGCGAAAACGCCCACAAATCGCTTCAGCTGCTTAAGCCTGCCATGGGGTAGTGCGATACCGTGTCCGATATTTGTTGACCCTAGTTTCTCGCGGGCAAATAGGGCATCAAATGTTTCAGCCCGAGGCACACCATATTTTTCTTCAATGCATAGCCCAATTTCTTCAAATAATCGTTTTTTGCTGGAAATTTTAATGTCGAGCATGACTTCGACCTCTTCAAATAGTTTGATTAAGCTGATATTGGTAGACATACGATCAGATCTTCTTTCGCAATTGTGACGGAAGAATTTTTTGATTTTCCCGGTATTTAGCTACCGTCCGTCTGGCAATTTCAATGCCTGTCGCGGAGAGGAGCCTTTGAATTTTGCTATCGGATAGAGGTTTTTTGGGGTCTTCGGAGCGAATCATTTTTCTGATGACGTCTTTCACGTGGGTGGAGGATGTTTCTCCCATATCCCCAATTGCGTTACTGAAGAAGTACTTTAGTTCAAAAGTTCCTCTTGGGGTGCTGATGTATTTTCCAGAAGTGGCTCTGGAAATTGTTGACTCGTGAAGTTCAGCCGCCTCAGAAATAGCCTGTAGATTTAACGGAACAAGCCCCTTCGGCCCATTTTCTAAAAATTCAATTTGTACCTTAAATATTTCTTTAGCGACGATCAGTAACGTCTCGTGTCTCTGGTTAATGCTGCGCTGTATATTTCTCGCCTGCTTCAAATAGCTTCTAAGTGGATTCGTCTCTCCTGTTTTCCCGTGTTGAATTAGATTGGCATATTCTTGATTAACCCCAATTTTGGGGATATGTTCGTGATTTAGTCGTATTGACCATTTTGTGTTGAATTTTTCCGCAATCAAGTCCGGTTTTACATATTTCGCTGGATCTCCCCATTCTCCGCTAACAGGCTTCGGACTTAAATTGGATATGAGTTTTGCTGCTGCTTCTGCGTCTTCAAACTTGCATCTTAGAGTTTGTGCTAATTTTTTATAGTTAAAACTAGCTAGTAAATTTAGGTGCTGGGTCAAGATTGTATGAGAAATATTTTTAATAATGGGTTTTGATTCTGTCTTTTCTACCTGTAAGCGTAAATGTTCAACTAGGTCTTTTGAACCGACGCCGGTTGGTTCAAGGTTTTTTAATATCGATCTACACCTTTCAAAATCTCTGTAATCCCAATCCTTGTCTGTAGGGAAGTTAGGTTGTAAGTCCTCAAATGACTCTTTCAAAAAACCACCCTCGTCCACACAATCGATGAGATAAGCGCAAAATTCCCGATCCTCATTTGATGTGTTGTTCGATATAAGCTGTTCTTTTAAATGATCCCTGAAGTTGAGATGTATTGCCATATGTTCCGAATTAGAACCATCATAAGTAAACTCATTGCCACCTGATGATGACATTTTGTGGGTCGTGTAATCAGGTAGCGCTGCCGTTTCAGAATACGTTGATTGCTCCAAGCTGGCGGTCCCTTCTCCCGCAACTGTCTCGGGGTTTTCTGAGCCTGATTTGGGCACCTCTTCAAGATCGATCAGTGGATTTTCAAGGGCTATGTCTTTTAGCTCCTCTATAAGTTCATTGGTCGCCAAACCCAAGAACCGAAGCGATTGTCTTAATTCAGGGGTTAAGGTTAGGTTCTGTGTTTGTCTAGTGACTAGTTGCTGTCTCATAGTAACGTCGCTTAGCAGTAAAGCCGATAGCGGTGTTTTTCATAATTTGAAGTGGTCACCTAAGTATACTTTGCGCACCGACGGATTTTTTATGATGTCATCGGGAGAGCCACTTGCGAGTACCGCGCCTTCATTGACGATATAAGCACGATCGCAAATGTCCAGTGTTTCCCTCACGTTATGATCGGTGATTATGACTCCTATTTTTTGTTTCACTAAGTACCGAATAATTTCTTTAATGTCTAGAACGGCGAGCGGATCAACTCCGGCAAAGGGTTCGTCCAGCAATATATAACTCGGATCATTTGCGAGGGCTCGTGCGATTTCAACTCTTCTTCGTTCCCCCCCAGACAGAGAGGCCGCAGAATTCTTTCTTAGGTGCGTTATGCTTAGATCGTCAAGTAATTGCTCTAAGCGCTCACTGACGTCAACGCCTTTTTGCAACTCAAGAATCGCTCTAATATTTTCCTCCGCATTTAGTTTTCTAAATATTGAGGTTTCTTGCGGTAGGTAACTAATTCCTAACTCGGCTCGTTGATGAATCGGGAAGTGCGTAATATCTTTTCCATCGAGAGTCAGGCTACCGTTCGAGCAAGGCGTGATGCCGACTATCATATAAAACGTTGTAGTCTTACCAGCGCCATTAGGACCGAGTAATCCAATAACTTCTCCGCGTGTGAGTTCGATGGAGACATCATTAACTACGGTTTTAGAGCGATATTTTTTGTTAAGTTTTGAGGCTTTGAGCATATTCACACGAGCCAGGAGTTATGCATTTGGGCCAGACTTTAGCTCTTTTTAAATCGACTTTTATCACGGCGTTACAGCAGATTTCGGTTGTATTATTGCCTTGACCCTTCCGCCAGGGTTGTTTTGTGAGCCATCAGTTTGTCCGCTTCCTTTGACTGTAAACGTTTCAGTGGCGGCATCGTAGTGTATGAAATCCCCCTGAACCTCGTCGCCCTCGCGCCATAGCTTTGCGTTAATGATCATTGTTAGCTGGTCCGTTAATGCATCAAACTCGATTCGGTGAGCTTCTCCCTCGATGTAATCCTCGTACCCCTCTCGCTTTTGTCTGAAGTAAGCGCTCTCCCCTAACGCAATACCTTGCTTGAATTCATCATTTTCTTGCAGTACCGTTAGTGTGTCAGCTTTGATGAGAAGGGTTCCTTGAGTTAACACAACATTACCCTCAAAGATGGCGGTACTCGTTTTGTCATCCATATGAGCACTGTCCGCTTCGATGTTGATTGGCTTTTCTCTATCCGCTTTCTCGCCGAAGACTTGACCCGGAAAGAATATGAGAGATAAGGTTAAAAGAGAACCTGCTAGATTCAATTTTTTGGTTGGTAGTCGAGTCTTGTTAATCATCGTACGTTAGTGTGACTTCGGATAATAAATTGAGGAGTCCATTCTTAGCATCATATATGAATCCGTCAGAAAAGCCGACCAAGGAATTACGCGTTACTGTCGTTTTATGTGTTGTTTTTACTATTTCCAAAGGAATATCGACGATCGCGAAATCTGTCCCAACACTCGTATCTGCGTAGGTGGGCGCATTAATAAGCTGAACCGTCACATTTCCCAATAAACTAATAGTCTCATTATCTTCGGTGATGCCTGCGTCCGCCGTGACGGTGAAATTTGATGAGGACGATTCATGAAAAATAAGGCGTGGCCTGACGAGTTCTGTTTTTTCCTTAGAAGAACTGATGACCGAGTCAAATTCTAGTATTGATTTTTCATATCCTTCCGCGTTGAATCTTTTGGCGGTAACCTCGCTAAGAAAGAACTTGGGCGCTTCTTTGGAAGTAATTGTATTTTGAGATGAAAATAACGAGACGTTATGTGCCCACCACGATGTCAAGGTAAGCAATGAGAGTAGAGCTAAAAGAAAGGCCTTATTAAACAGTTTTTGCACTAGCAAGCGCCTTTAATGTAATCTTCCCATAAGCCTTTTGACTTAAGAATGAGTTCGACGACTTCGCGAATTGATCCCTCACCGCCTTGACGCTGTGTTACGTAATCCGCCATTGAGCGGACTTCGTTACACCCATTGCTCGGTGAAACAGCCAAGCCGCAACGGCTCAATATTGGTAAGTCGGGTAAATCATCGCCTATGAATGCTACTTGTTCTGGAGCGAGTTTGACCTGGTCTAGGAATTGATTAAAGAAAATAAGTTTATCAGCAGCACCTAGATAGAGGTGTTGAATGTTTAATTCCCTTAAGCGAAACCGGAGTGCCTTGGAGTCCCTCCCGCTAATTACGCCTGTAATTATGTTGAAATCTCTCAACAATTTAATTCCCAGGCCATCCGCGGCATCGAATACCTTAAGCGCTTCTCCACTTTCAGAGCAATAAATTTTTCCGTCCGTCATGACGCCATCCACGTCAAATAGAACTGCTTCAATTATTTTAAATTTTTCTGCGAGTTCATCTTTCATAGAATTTTTGCTTTGAGTAAGTCGTGCATTCCCAATGCTCCAAAGGGTTTCCCCAATTCGTTTGTAACTATTAATTGGTTAACACTGGAGTTTTCCATCACTTGAAGAGCCTCTGCTGCCAGGGCATTGTGTTGAATAGTTCGAGGTTGGAGGCTCATCACGTCTCGGGCCAGTATATTTTCAAGTAATTTTGTTTTTTGAAAAACTCTTCGAAGGTCGCCATCCGTTATGATTCCTACGAGCTTTTCGTTATCCATAACTGCGGTCATCCCAAGTTTTTTAGACGTTATTTCGACGATAGCCTCCTGAATATTAGCGTCTGGTGTGATTTTCGGAAATTCATCACCAATTTTCATAAGATCACTAACTCGTGTTAGTAACCGTCTGCCAAGAGAGCCGCCCGGATGTGACCGGGCGAAATCTGTTTCTGTAAAGCCTTTAGCACGCAGCAACGCGATCGCAAGCGCGTCTCCCAGAGCTAGAGTGGCTGTAGTACTCGATGTTGGTGCTAATCCAAGTGGGCAGGCTTCATGAGATACTCGGCATTCGAGCGTGAGATCCGCTAAATCAGCCAGCGTTGAATTTTTATTGCCAGTGATAGCTATCACTTTGGTGCTTTCTCGCTTTAGCACAGGAGTGATGAGACTAAGCTCAGAGCTCTCCCCCGAATACGAAATTGCTATGACAATATCCTCGTTTGTTACCATCCCCAAATCGCCGTGACTCGCTTCTGCCGGATGAACAAAGAAAGATGGTGATCCAGTGCTGGAAAGCGTTGAAGAGATCTTTCGTCCTATGTGTCCGGATTTTCCAATACCGCTCACCACAATGCGGCCTTTACAGGCGAGCAGCATTTCACATGCTTTTGTGAAGGACTCATCAAGATTCCCGGAGATTTCCATTAGAGACTTAGCCTCTATTTCCAGCACTTGACGAGCGTGGTCGATCATTTGACCTAAATTTTTCGACAATTTATTGTTCATCTGCCAAGTATATCTTATAGCTCGGAGCTGTGAGGCGGTATGCGACGTCGCAACATTGTGAATCCTAAAATTAGTAAGTTTTTATGAGTATCGATAGATCGCTGGTTATTTTGAGAATCGTAATTATTTTTGATTTGGTAGTTCAAATCGACATAATTTGGAAATTGGCGATAGAATGACCTCCTCATATTTAAAGTTTGTATCAATGATTAAAACAGCAGATTTAATACAAATTTCTTCGTTAAACTTCTCTTACGGTAAATCTGAAATTTTCCAAAATTTGGATGTGGGTTTTTCTGCGGGTAAAGTTACGGCTATTATGGGCGGGAGTGGCTCTGGTAAGACTACGATTCTTAAGTTGATTGGTGGGCAGGTACGACCGCAGAAGGGGCGGGTCATATGTGATAGTAAAGTAGTCAACCACATGAGGCACAATGAGCTTTTCGCGCACCGAAAAACGATTGGTATGCTGTTTCAGTTCGGAGCTCTTTTTACCGACCTTAACGTATTTGATAATGTTGCTTTTCCCTTGCGGGAGCAAACCGCGTTACCCGATGCTGCGATAAAAGACCTGGTCCTGCTGAAGCTGCATGCGGTTGGATTAAGAGGTGCATCAAGACTTATGCCAGCCGAGCTCTCTGGCGGGATGGCTAGACGAGTTGCTCTAGCTCGAGCAATTGCGCTTGACCCCAGCCTGATGCTCTATGATGAGCCCTTTACTGGACTGGATCCAATATCTACTGCCATTACCGGTAATCTGATTCGAACCTTGAATGATACGCTAGGGATCACATCTGTTTTTGTGACCCACGACATCAAGGCTTCCTTTAAGGTCGCGGATGAGGTCGTTCTGTTGTCGCGCGGATGCGTTACAGCGAGAGGCAAGCCAGAGGATTTAATGGAATCGACCGACCCTTTAGTGCAGCAATTCGTAAACGGAGAAGTGGATGGTCCAGTGCCCTTCCATGTCCGGTCAAGAAGTTACAGAGAGGATTTGGCGCTTGTACAAAGCGAGAATCTCAAATGACTCTTTTTAAGACCATGCTCTCTAAGCTTGGCCGAAAGACCATCGATTCGTTATGGACTCTTGGGGTGGCGAGTACGTTTATCTTTAGGGTGATTGCACGCTCATCCATTGTTATACGTAGACCTAATTTACTTGTGGCAGAGATGCATTTTGCTGGAGTTCTGTCTCTGGTGATAATTATTGTATCTGGCTTATTTGTTGGCTTAGTGCTGGGGCTGCAAGGTTACGAGACCCTAAAAAGGTACGGCTCTACTGGAGCTGTTGGGACGTTGGTAGCTCTATCGTTGGTTCGAGAATTGGGACCAGTGGTGTCCGCATTATTGTTTGCGAGTCGAGCCGGATCTGCAATTACGGCCGAGATAGGTATTATGAAAACAACTGAGCAGCTCTCAGCGATGGAAATGATGGCGGTTGATCCGTACGCTAGGGTGATTGCCCCGATGTTTTGGGGAGGGGTTTTATCAATGCCGTTACTTGCTGCTATTTTCTCGGCGATGGGTATTATTGGCGGTTATTTGATTACTGTGGTGGTCATAGGTGTGGATTCAGGAGCCTTTTGGTCGCAAATGCAGGCGAGTGTTGATTTTCATCATGATATTTTGAACGGTGTGATCAAAAGTGTTGTTTTTGGGACTGCAGTGAGTGCGATATCAGTTTATGAGGGGTACGCGTCTGTGCCAACGGCTGAAGGTGTGTCGAAGGCAGTAACAAGAACAGTAGTGACGTCCGCGCTGGCTGTGTTAGCGTTGGATTTTGTTTTGACTGCATTTATGTTTACGGGAGCGCACTAAATGGAAAGGTCAGTTATCGATCTGTGGGTTGGAATTTTTGTGGCGTTAGGAATAGCAGCGCTTTTGTTTTTAGCCCTTAAAGCTGGAAATGTTGATTCCATAATAAAATCGGAAGGTTATTTGGTCTCCGCTGAATTCGATAATATTGGTGGACTCAAAGCTAAGGCTCCCGTTAAAAGTGCTGGTGTTATTGTTGGTAGGGTTGACAATGTAAGCTTCAGTAACCAGAGCCTCAGAGCTGTAGTTAAGTTGAATTTGGATAAGCAATTTCAATTCCCAAAAGACAGCTCGGCGTCGATACTTACTTCTGGTCTTTTAGGTGATCAGTTTGTGGGGATAGATCCCGGAGGTGCGCTTGAAAATTTGCAGGATGGTGACCGAGTTCGTATTACCCAATCAGCCATAGTCTTGGAGAAGGTCATTGGGCAATTTTTATATGGGAAGATGTCCGAAAAAAATGGTGATTAGTGTTAATTGGTTTATAGGAGAGTTTTTAATGAGATTGTTTAAGCGCTTTTCTGTTTTTTGGCTTTTGGTGGCGCTTGGAAGCCCAAATTTGATGGCGGCAGACATTAAGCCGGATGTGCTCGTTAAGAACACTGTCGATAAAATCATGCATGCCATTGAGACAGATATGGATATCTCGGCTGGGGACATGACTAAATCGATTGAGTTTGTTGAAGCCCAGGTAGCGCCTCATTTTGATTTTTCACGTATGGCGCGATTAGCAGTTGGTAGACCATGGCGTCAGGCTACACCAGAACAACGTGATGTCATCATTCACGAATTTCGACTTCTGCTGATTAGATCCTACGCCTCAGCCTTTACCCGCTTCAAGGGTATCAAGATTGAGATATTACCTCTCAGACCGTCGGAGAACCCAGATTGGGCGCTTGTTGAGTCGGTAATCAAGCTGCCGACCGCAGTTGCTCAGCCCATCTCTTTAAACTATGACATGGAGTTAATTGACGGCAAATGGAAAGTATTTGATCTCCAGATCGATGGTGCGAGTTTAATAATCAATAACCGTAATATTTTCCAACGGGAGATTCAAAGCTCCGGAATAGACGGTTTGATTTATACGCTAAAACAGAAGAATGCTGAAAACACTAATAGTGAAGGAGGCGCTAGGTGATCGTTGACGATAGCGGCGATCGAAGGTTTGGTGTGACAGGTAACTTAGTCATGACAACATATATTGAGCAGCAACAAAAAGCCATCTCTGCTTTAGAACAAGGGCGAGTAATTATTGATTTTCAAAAACTCCAAGAATTTGATTCCTCTGCAGTTGCTTTTATGTTGGAATGTGTCAGAAGTTCAAAAAGCCAAGCGAAATTTAGCTCCCTGCCCAAAGCTTTACGCGGGTTGATCGATCTATATGGTGTAGCTGACCTCTTAGATATATCGCGAGGTTAACTTCCATGAATGATGCTGTGCTTCCGGCCCTTCAAATTCAGGGGGTTTCAAAATCTTTCGGTTCCGTCAGGGCCGTTAGAAATGTTAGTTTCTCCGTGCCTCGTGGCGAGTTTTTTGGCCTTCTTGGGCCGAACGGTGCGGGCAAAACTACACTCATCAACTCGGTAGCTGGACTTTGTCGTTTAGATGAAGGCTCTATAAAGGTTATGGGCTACGACGTTTTAACGGATTACCAATCTGCGCGGCGTGCATTAGGTGTTGTGCCGCAAGAGTTGGTATTCGACCCGTTTTTTACCGTCAGAGAGACATTAACTTTTCAATCTGGATACTTTGGAATTAAAAATAACGATGATTGGATTGATGAAATTTTAGCGGGCCTGAACCTCATGGAAAAAGCGAACGTTAATATGCGGTCTCTATCGGGGGGTATGAAAAGACGAGTGTTGGTTGCTCAAGCTCTGGTGCACCGACCACCTGTGATCATACTGGATGAACCAACGGCTGGTGTTGATGTTGATTTGAGAAAAAATCTTTGGTTATTTATCCAAAAGTTAAATGAAGAGGGTCATACCGTAGTTCTAACGACGCATTATTTGGAAGAGGCCGAGAGTCTGTGTAGCCGAATTGGAATGTTGAAGCACGGTGAGCTCGTAATGATTGAGTCTACTGACCACTTGTTGCAAAGGGACAAAGAATGTTGGATTCGTTTACGGGTAAAAGAGCCCGCACGAACTGATCTAAAGCCGCTTGAGAGTGTGCTGCCAAATACTGAATGCGTAGATTCCAACGAATATCTCATTAAGTTATTTAGCTCCGCAGAGATCGAAAGTACGCTTAGGGATGTACGTGAGCTTGAGTACGAAATAGATTCAATGGAGACAGAAAACGAAGACTTGGAAGATGTCTTTTTGTCGATCATGAAGGCTAGTCCGGAGCATTCCCAATAATGTCAGGTTTCAGTACGCTATTTCTTAAAGAAAGTCTCAGGTTTTGGAAGGTGGGTTTTCAGACAATTGGTGCGCCTGTGCTGACTGCGCTGCTTTATTTGTTGATTTTTTCTCATGCGCTTAAGAATCGAATCAGTGTATACCCTGACATGGAGATCGATTATCTGACGTTTCTCGTTCCTGGCCTGGCGATGATGAGCCTTTTGCAAAATGCTTTTGCAAATACATCATCGAGTTTAGCTCAATCAAAGATGATGGGAAACATCGTGTTTATTTTGCTTACGCCTATTTCCCATCAGGCGCTTTTTGCTGCATATATTTCGGCCGCTTGCGTGCGTGGTTTACTCGTTGCTTTGGGAGTCGTTATCGCATCAATGTTTTTTGTGAATGTGCCAATAAGTAACATGTTCCTCATACTATTCTTTGGTATATGCGGTGGCGTCATACTCGCATCGCTAGGCTTAATTGCTGGTATTTGGGCAGAAAAGTTTGATCATATTGCGGCATTTCAGAATTTTGCCATTTTGCCAATGACATTTTTATCCGGTGTTTTTTATTCGGTAGAAAGTTTACCGCCGTTTTGGCAAATGATTTCACATATCAACCCTTTCTTTTATCTAATTGACGGGTTTCGTGCTGGATTTTTCGGTAGGCCTGACGCTCCGATAGAAGTCAGTATTTGCGTTGTCTCAATGGTGAGTATATTTTTGTCTTTGGGATGTTTTTCACTAATTCGGAGCGGTTATAAGCTTCGAGGTTAATCAGGATAATAAAGCTATGGTTTCTCCAGATGATGTAAAAGGCTACATTCAAGGTGGGTTGGACTGCGACCACATTTCCGTCATCGGTGATGGACAGCATTTTGAGGCTGTTATTGTGAGTGCTACCTTTGAGGATAAGGGGCGACTGCAACGTCACCAGATTGTTTATGCTGCTCTAGGCGACCGCATGAAAAGTGAAATTCATGCGTTGTCGATGAAAACGTTTACGCCGGCTGAGTGGAAAGAGCAAGCTAGTTAGGGTGGAGAAGCTTGTAATTCAAGGTGGCATCAAGCTTTTTGGTGAAGTTGAGGTTTCAGGTGCTAAGAACTCGGCCCTACCAATTCTTTGCGCGAGCCTGCTGACTTCGGACAGGGTTAGAATTCGTAACTTACCTCACTTGCAAGATGTTACGACTATGTTGACATTATTGGGGCATATTGGCGTTGACGTAGAGCTTGATGAGAAAATGGGGGTAATACTATCTGGGGCTAACTTGGACCGGTTGCAGGCGCCTTATGACTTAGTTAGAACCATGAGGGCTTCAGTGCTGGTTTTGGGTCCTTTAGTCGCTCGTTTTGGCAAAGCGCAAGTCTCGCTGCCTGGTGGTTGTGCGATAGGGCAAAGACCTGTTGATCAGCATATTAAAGGACTTGAAGCCATGGGTGCTTCAGTCCAGATAGATCAAGGTTACCTCTCGGTCAGTGCTAAGCGTTTGGTTGGTGCTGAAATTGTTTTTGATCTCGTGACGGTCACCGGAACTGAGAATCTGATGTTAGCGGCCACCTTAGCCGATGGTGAAACTATTCTTCGAAATGCGGCGATGGAGCCTGAGGTGATTGATCTCGCAAATTGCTTGATAAGTATGGGCGCAAAAATTTCTGGTGCAGGTTCAGAAACCATTAAAATTGAGGGTGTGCCCTCTCTAACGGGTTTTGATCATTCAGTGATGTTCGATCGCATTGAGGCTGGTACCTATATGACCGCAGTTGCTGCGACTGGTGGAGAATTACTATTGAAGGGTCTAGACGTAAACAGTATCAGCGCATTAGTATCGAAACTCACTAATTCCGGGGCAGAGGTCAAATGTGAGGGGGAGGATTTACTACTTCGGGCGCAGCATCGACTTAACCCTATTGACATAAAAACAGCACCTTATCCGGGGTTTCCAACGGACATGCAAGCCCAGCTTATGGCACTTAATACGGTTGCAGATGGAACAAGTACAGTCTCGGAGACTATTTTTGAGAATAGGTTTATGCATGTTCAAGAGTTAAAACGCTTGGGCGCGCAGATTGAAATTGAAGGTAACATAGCGGTTATTCAAGGCGTTCCCGGGCTTACAGGCGCGGAAGTTATGGCTACCGACCTTAGAGCTTCTGCTGGTTTAGTGATCGGGGGCTTAATTGCCTCGGGTGAGACCTCTGTTGGCCGGATCTATCACCTAGATCGGGGATATGAGCGGATTGAGGAAAAATTTGGTCGCCTAGGGGCAAAAATTCGACGTGTTTCAAATTAAGATCGCCGTATTTAATTTATTATTGGCTTGTTATAAAAATTGAGGTTATAGCTTTGGTTAAATCTGGTGATATTGTCACGATGGCCCTTTCGAAAGGGAGAATTCTTGAAGATACGCTCCCTTTTTTGGAAGATATGGGTATCGAACTAATCGATGATCCTGAAAAGTCGAGAAAACTTATTATTGAGACTTCCGATCCAAGATTGCGGATTATTATTGTGCGTGCTAGTGATGTTCCGACTTATGTTCAAAGGGGTGCCGCAGACTTAGGAGTTGCCGGAAAGGACGTATTAGTTGAGCATGATGGTGATGGCTTATTTGAGCCGTTAGATCTTAAGATCGCGCAATGCAAATTAATGGTTGCCGTCCGAGAGGGGGTGGATTACGACTCTGTTATTCGTACAGGTGGTCGTCTTCGGGTAGCCACAAAATACGTTAAGGCGGCTCGTACTCATTTTGCTCGTAAAGGTGTGCATGTTGATTTGATTAAACTTTATGGCTCAATGGAACTCGCACCTCTGGTTGGTTTGGCGGATGCCATTGTTGACTTGGTATCAAGCGGCAAGACTCTCCAAGCCAACAACCTTAGAGCTGTTGAGGAGATCCAACAAATAAGTTCTCGATTGATTGTGAGTGCTGCAGCGTTAAAGCTAAAGCACGATTTAGTTCAACCAATCATAGATGCGTTTGAACGTAAGCTAGTTTGATTCAAGAGGGGCAATGATTAAGATTCTAAAAACTCAGGATGCTGATTTTGATGGGAAATTGCGAGCAACACTTGCATTTGAAGGAGAGTCTGCAGCCGTAGTGGACTTAGCAGTGGATAAAATACTGGGACAGATTCGAACTCACGGCGATGCTGCTCTGATCTCGCTTACCAATAAGTTTGATCACACTGAAGCCATCTCTATGGATGATTTAACGGTTGACGAGGGCACCCTGGAGTCAGCGATTAGCTCTGTCGATGAGAGTGTTCTTGAGGGTTTGCGGGATGCGGCTCATCGGATCGAAAATTATCATCAAAGACAAATTCAGGAATCTTGGTCTTATCGTGATGAATCAGGAAGTCTCTTAGGACAAAAAATCTTACCTTTAGCGCGTGCGGGCCTTTATGTCCCAGGCGGTAAAGCCGCTTATCCCTCCTCGGTCTTGATGAATGCTATTCCTGCTCGGGTGGCAGGCGTTAAGGAAATTGTGATGGTGGCACCTACCCCTAACGGTGTGGTGAATCCAGTGGTTTTAGCCGCAGCGCAGATAGCTGGCGTAAATCAGATATACAAAATTGGCGGGGCGCAAGCAATAGGCGCAATGGCTTATGGAACAGAAACGATTACCAAAGTGGATAAAATTGTTGGACCAGGTAACGCTTACGTAGCCGCAGCTAAAAAGAAAGTCTTTGGGGCCGTTGGCATTGATATGATCGCTGGCCCCTCTGAAATTTTGATTATTTGCGATGGTAAAACTGACCCTGATTGGATCGTCATGGATCTTTTCTCTCAGGCGGAGCACGATGAGTTAGCTCAATCAATCTTGATTTCGAATGATGAAGCGTTCTTACGTTTGATCCAAGAACGAGTTACGGCGTTGCTACCGGAAATGCCGCGCAAATCTGTGATAAAGAAATCTCTGGAGGATCGCGGTGCGATGATTCTTGTCAAAAGCCTAGGGGAGGCCTGTGAAATAGCGAATCGGATAGCGCCGGAGCATCTTGAGCTTTCTGTGGAAGAGCCCAATGCGCTTTTGGATCAAATCGAAAATGCAGGTGCAATTTTTATTGGCAAATATACTTCCGAGGCTTTAGGCGATTACTGCGCTGGCCCCAATCATGTCTTGCCAACATCAGGGACGTCTCGCTTTTCGTCTCCTTTGGGGGTTTATGATTTTCAAAAACGGACAAGCTTAATCGAGGTCAGTGAAGCAGGTGCGAGGGGCTTAGGATTAATAGCGGCTAAGCTTGCGCGAGAGGAGGGGCTAGAAGCTCATGCTCGTTCAGCTGAAAAGCGATTTAAATCATGAGTCGCTATTGGAGTGATCGTGTGAGCCGGTTAGATCCGTACGTTCCCGGAGAGCAAACTGAGTCAAAGTCTGTTACGAAACTAAACACGAATGAAAGCCCCTTTGGTCCTAGTGAGCATGTGATCCAAGCAGTTTCCAGATGCGTAGGCGAAGATTTAAGGTTGTACCCTGACCCGCGTAGCCTAGCGCTCAGAGATGCAATTGCCTCAGTCGAAGGGGTTAATAGCGATAATGTCTTTGTCGGTAACGGGTCAGATGAGGTCTTAGCTCATGCCTTTCAGGCATTTTTTAGTTCGAGTAGACCAATCTTATTTCCCGATATTACCTACAGTTTTTATCCGAGTTACTGTCGACTATTTGGCTTGTCCTATGAGCAGATTCCGCTAAACGACGACTTTCTGGTCAGTGTAGAGAGCTATTCAAAACAGAATGGCGGTGTCATTTTGCCTAATCCAAACGCACCGACGGGTATTGACCTGGGACTTGCAGCTATTCGGAAGTTATTAGAAAATCAATCTGAACAGGTCGTTGTTATTGATGAGGCTTATGTTGATTTTGGAGCAGAATCCGCTGCCACCTTATTAGGGGAATTCCCTAATCTCTTGGTGACTCGGTCTTTTTCAAAGTCTTACGCTTTGGCAGGCTTACGCGTGGGATACGCTTTGGGTCAAGCTGAGTTAATTGAAGGGTTACATAGGGTCAAGGATAGTTTTAATTCCTACCCGGTTGATCGCCTTGCCTCTGCTGGTGCGATAGCGGCCATTCAGGATCGAGATTACCTCGACACTACGAGGCGTAAGATCGTCAGTAATCGGGAACAACTGATATCTGGATTATCGGAATTGGGTTTTCTTGTTTTGCCCTCAGCGACGAATTTTGTGTTTGTTCAGCATGAACAAATGAGCGCAAACAGTTTGAACCAAGAACTTAGAAAAGTAGATATTCTTGTGCGGCACTTTACTCGTCCAGCTCGAATCGAGGATTTTCTCCGAATTACAGTTGGTACAGAAGCTATGGTGGATAAGTTACTTAAAAATTTAAAATTGATCCTCAGGCGTTAATAAACTGCGTTATTCGTATAAAATAGCGTCGTTTATATTTATATGTGAAAATCAAAAAATCTAAATGGATAGAATCGCAAAAGTTGAAAGGCGCACCTTCGAGACTCAAATTGATGTAGAGGTTAACTTGGACGGCGCTGGTAAATCTGATATTGATACGGGTATTGGTTTTTTTGATCATATGCTTGATCAAATCGCCCGTCATGGATTAATGGATTTAACTATTAGTTGTCAGGGCGATACCGATATAGATGATCATCATACCGTTGAAGATATTGGTATAACGCTAGGACAGGCTTTTTCAGAGGCTGTTGGAGATAAAAAAGGCCTAACACGATATGGTCACTCATATGTTCCATTAGATGAGGCGTTGTCAAGAGTAGTTATTGATCTATCTGGAAGGCCTGGATTAGACCTGGGCGTTAAGTTTACGAGGGATCGAGTTGGATCATTTGATCTAGATCTTATAAGAGAGTTTTTTCAAGGATTTGTTAATCATTCTTTAGTCACTCTTCATATAGATAATCTAAAAGGTATTAATTCGCATCACCAAGCAGAAACTGTTTTTAAGGCGTTTGGAAGGGCACTGAGAATGGCAACAACACCCGATGCAAGACAATCAGGTGTCATACCCTCAACAAAGGGATCACTCTAATCAGTCTGGCTTAAAATCATGCAAACAATCGCAATTGTGGACTATGGAATGGGAAATGTCCGTTCAGTTCAGAAAGCACTTGAGCATGTTGCACCAAATGATAATTGCATACTGACTAATGACCCTAAAATTTTAAGAGACTCTGATCGGATTGTTTTTCCAGGGCAAGGGGCAATGGGGTCGTGCATGACAGCACTAGAAGAGAACTCACTTATTGATGAAATTAAATTATCATCTAAATCCAAACCATTTTTAGGTATATGCTTAGGTTTGCAGCTATTATTTGACTCAAGTGAAGAAAATAAAGGAACGCAAGGGTTATCAATTGTTCCAGGTAAAGTTATTAAATTCAAGAATAGTGAATTAAAAATACCACATATGGGTTGGAATAATGTTAATCAATCTAAGGAACATCCACTATGGTTTAATATTGGCAATAATAGTCGTTTTTATAGTGTTCATAGTTATCACGTGAAACCAGTCCACCAGGACTGTATTTTTGGCACCACAACCTATGGACATGAGTTTGTTTCTGCGATTGCACTTGGCCATATTTTTGCAGTTCAATTTCATCCAGAAAAATCACAAACTGATGGCTTACAGCTTCTTAAGAATTTTGTAAACTGGTCATAAGAGTTTCTTATCCTGCTGCCATTTTGATAGATTGATTCTATTGAAGCTCTTTAAGAGAGTTCAGATAGTGCTCAAGATCCATTGGTTTATTGTATTTCTGTGAATTAAAAATCATTTCAGCAATATGCTCCATCATCATATGCTCTACATGATGAGCGTCTTTATATTTAGTTATTAAATCACTATATATATTTTTAATTCCGTTTGGTTGGTCTAAACTGATTTGATCTTGCAAAGACAGATGAAGATTAATATGAAGAAATGGATTAGTTTTTCCTTGCTCTGGAAAATACTCAGTATCTAGATTACTAATATTTTCATGATATTCAGGATGTTTTTCAATTATTTTTGCTAACTGGAGTTCCAGCGGGTCTAAAGTTTCATTGGAATTGTATTTTAACCAGGCTTTAGCTAAATATTTACGTTGCTCAGATCTGTTAGAGGTAAACACTTAGTCTAGATATTTTTCTCTTCATATTCACACAAGTCAAGAAGTGTGCAGTCATTACAATGAGGTGATCTAGCCTTACAGACATACCTTCCATGAAGGATCATTAGATGATGAGCTGGTACTTTGAACTCATCAGGTATAAATTTGATTAATTTTTTTTCAACCTCAAGGACAGTTTTTCCTGAAGCGATTGCTGTTCTGTTGGCCACTCTATATATATGAGTATCTACCGCAATGGTAGGCTGACCAAAGGCAGTATTAAGAACTACATTGGCTGTTTTTCTACCGACACCAGGAAGAGCCTCTAATTCTTTCCTAGTCTCAGGTACCTCTGAGTTGTATTTATCGATAAGTATTCGACAAGTTTGAATAATATGTTTTGCCTTAGAGTTAAATAACCCGATTGACTTAATTGTATCTCTGAGTTTATCTTCGCCTAATTCAAATATTGATTCAGGAGTATTTGCAAGTGGAAATAGTATATCTGTTACCTGATTAACACTCTTATCAGTCGCTTGCGCTGATAAAGTAACAGCTACAAGAAGTTCGAATGATGTTGAGTAGTTAAGTTCAGTTGTCGGATTAGGAATTTGCTTTAAAAGCCTACTAAACATTTCACTTCTTGTCTCTGCGTTCATTTGAACCTTTTTGGTTAAACTATGGGTGAAATATTATACTTAATTTTTATATATTTATCAATAACCAATCAATCTTCAAAGAAATGAATCGACATAATCTTCAAGTTGTTTCCAAAGGTTTTCTCTCTCTGGATGACTTTCTTTTAAATGATTTAAGCTTTTTTCAAAGCTTTCAATGGATAGAAATCCATTTTCACCATTTTGAATTCTAGATTGTACGATTTCAAACCATTCATCCTGTTCAAAATCATTAAGATATTGAGGATAATTTCTTGCCTTAAAATTTAGAAACAACTTATTAAGTTTCTTATCTTCAAATGGAGGATTGTAATGATCAAAATCTTTGGGCGAAAGATTTTGAATCTCATTACAAATGATTCTATCATGCCTACTAATAAAACCATCATAGAGAGACTGGTCAACATCAGAAGTTTGCTGTCTTTCCGGTGGTTGTTTAAAAATTAATTGCACTTTCTCTTCAATTTTTGATCTATTTTGATGGATAAATGATAAATTTTTAAAACAATTTTCCATGTCGATCTTAAACTTACCTATCAGGTTAGATGAGAGTTTAAAGCTGTCTTCATTTGGGCTGCAAACAAACATAGGACTTTTGTTAAATACGAGTTCATTTAACTCAAGCTTTTCAAGACCTTTTGGCAAGTCTGATTTTCTAGTAAAAGTAAGTTTTTTTAATTCATCTATATCAAGTTCTAAAAGAATCTCTGGATCTTGATTAAGGTTAAAAACAATTGCTCTATCTGAGTAATCAGGGTGATAACAGACTGCAGTTACGAGTCTTGTAAATGAGGACTTATAACCAAAACCAGAGGAAGTCAAAAGCATAGGATAAAAAAGCTTAACAAGTTTTTCAACCTCTTTTTTATTTCTAAGACTCAATGCATATTCAAAGAATTTAGGCTGAGTCTTTTTGATTATTGAGGCAATGCCAATTGTTGCTCTTACATCAGCCATAGCATCATGGGCATTACTATGCTCAATATGATTCGCTGGAGCAAGGTTATCCAGCTTAAAAATAGGTCTATTTTTATCGTTCTTTACCCATTTAAGACTATCATCCTCCTTGTGAGCATAGCAAAATCTAGCAACATTTAGAATATCCCACCTTGAATTGCCATTCTGCCAATGCCAAGAGTAAGGATCTAAAAAATTTCTAAAAAGAGTATGTCTTGTATATTCATCATCAAATGCAATCGAGTTATATCCAACAATACAGGTTTCAGGCTTTGAAAACTCAGTATGAATTTTTTTTATAAACTCATGTTCAATAAAGCCTTTTTCTTCACACAGTTGAGGTGTAATGCCTGTTACTGAGCAGGCTTCAGGTGCTGGTAGACTGTCTCGGGTAGGCTTGCAATAAAACATATGCTCATCAAGCACATTAAGATTTTCATCTGTTCTGATTCCTGCAAATTGAGCAATTCTTTGCACTTTTGGTGAAAGACCAAAAGTTTCATAATCATACCAATAGAATGTTTTCATAGAGTTATTAGTTTAATACCATTATATCAATTGACTCAATGAAAGAAGTGTGTCTGTAGAAATTATTCCAAACCGATGAGACAGACACTAAGTCTGTTCCCAATTAAATAAGAAAATTATT
>ENA-OWPI01000908-OWPI01000908.1-marine-metagenome-genome-assembly--contig:-NODE-908-length-36346-cov-4.434476_pt1 | contig 36346 bp, 21 predicted proteins | sample MGYA00238138_ERZ651775 | MGnify/ENA primary metagenome ERZ651775 (study PRJEB26906, sample SAMN06265043) | marine metagenome | isolation source: Helgoland LTER site | place: Germany:Helgoland, sampling...
ACATAAACGATGTCGGTTGGTGTGTTGCTTTGAAAGTTAATCGGAGGCAAAATCGTTGAGTCTTCGCCGCATATGACTGCTGCATACATCGATAGATTGGCAATCGATTCTTCCCAATAGAATTCTGTGGTGAGCGTTCCCGCTGGGAGCATCGTAAACGTGTATTGCGGATCATACATTTCCCACCCAGAACCCATTACATTTCCTGTGCCCATTGAATCGGGTAGCACGTTGAAAGAGAGATGGACCTCAACCATCGCGAAATCAGAGGATGGATTAGCGTTCAATTCTAGGTCCAAAGTGGTCTGGCCATAGGCCGATCCAAGACCGAATAAGATCAAGGCGAGTGAGAGGAGAGGGTGTTTCATTTCTATATCAAATATTGTTCCGGTGGGACTACTGAAATCGCAAAAATCACTCAACAACGAACCTCTTCTGCACTGAACCATCATCATAGATGTAGAAGAGGATTTGATTGGTAGCGCGTTCTACTTCTCTTCCAAGAGCATCTAGTATTTTAATTAGTTTTTTTTGGTCCAAGGCAACATGACCAATGCCTGTTGAAGTATTCAGATCAGTACCGGGGTTGTTATGAATAAATGTCCAACTCCCCCAAGGAGTAGGCTCACCTGTTTCCCAATATATCTGGTCTTCAAACAAACAATTGATTGAATTTCCCGAGTCTACCAAAACAGCCTCATCATTGACGAGAGTGACCGTAACATTCACGGTATCCGTCAAGGACCAACTGTGTCCAAAACTGCAAAACGCATCATTCACTATCGTGTCTTGATGCAATAAATTTCCTTGCTGGTCACTAAACTCCCAAACAAAAACATTGTGCTCTTGGGGATGAGTCATGTACTGACCTGAATGGTAAATATTGATAGCCGTTTCTTGAGATCCTACATTCATGATCATCCCTAACATATCACAAGGCACTTGTGCTTCTGACAACTGGGTGACACCCATCGTACAAGCCATTAGGAGGTATACGTGGTGCTTCACCGTGCTTGAGATTTCTGCTTTCATATTCCAAAAATAAGGCTCAAAGGAGTTTTGCTGCTCACGTATAGGGGTGAACTTCACCCCAGCAAATGGTTTAAGACTAAAAATCTCCGCATCGGTAGAAGATGAGCGGGTTGATTCGCATTCATTGCCTCCCTTCTCAAATCCTTTCAAGCAATCAGACCTATCTTGAACTCCAAAAAGGTAGTATGCTTCTCACGATTTTAGACTGGTGGTCATCCATAAGCGTATGGCAAATTTTGTACTGGATAATTGTCTTGAATCTGCTGATGAAACCAATTCAGGTTGCTGTCCAAGAACCTGATCGACTTTTCGACCCACTTGGCCTGGTCATTATGGTTATTTTCATCGGCATTTGCTACGGATTGGATACAATCATGTACGACGATGATGGCACCGACTTGATGAATTATCAATGGTATCTAATTGGCTTTGCCTTTGTTTGGTGGTCACTGTTGCGATTCACGGATGAGGATTATGATATGGAACGTTCCGTAGGCCGTGCATTCCGGATGGCAAAAACTTGTCCGAATTGCATGAAGAAGCTGCCGAGCCATTTAACTAGCAAGTGTCCTCATTGCACCGCGGATTTGTAATCAGAGCACGCTAGATGCTTTTTAGATACACCAGCCAGCAAACAGTGCTGATGACAGAGCACCAAAAGAAGAAGGCCATATTCTTAGAAGTTCTGCGACTGCTTCGGGCAATTTCGGCTAAGAGGTGCTTCTCCTCCCATTCTTCTAATCGGGTAAAATCCTCGTGGATTGCTTCTTGATTCTGTGTAGACATCGTTATGGGTTTCCTCAAAACTAAGCACAATAACTTACCCTGAGTGGAAATCACAAGACCAAACCGCCCGGTGGCTTTAGAACAAATCGGCGGTGAATCACCGATGCTATACATTAGTGAAAGTTGTAGCGATTTTTTAATTAATCCCTATTGCGGGTTTCTCTGCATCACGCCTTCATGTGTTCTTACGGGAAATCTTAAATCACATACAGTGAGTAGTTTGTGATTGATTTTTCCGGGGCTCCGGTTGGTTTCGTGGTTTCCGATGCTATATTTCCTTTATAGATGCTAAATTTCCTTTATAATTGAACTGTAAGTCGAAAATTCAATGAAAAAAGTACTCTACCTATTGAGCCTATTGAGCATAAGCTGCCTCGCATCTGCTCAAAGTATAACGAAGCTTGTTGAAGCTGCAGATCCAGCGGTTTTTAAAATCATGACTTACGATGCTGCTGGTTTACCATTGGGAACCGGAACGGGATTTTTTGTGGGAGGAGACGGCCGGGCATTGACGAACTGGCATGTGCTTGAAGATTGCACCTATGCTGTGGCGATGAATCAGGAGAAAGAAGTGTTCGATATCACGGCGATTTTTCGTGCTTCTGTCGATTACGATTTGGCGGAGTTTCAGGTGGAAATCCCTTCTGAGAAAAGGCTTACCGTGTTGCCCTTGAATGTAGGCCAAATGGCCAAAGGGTCAGATGTCTTTGTGATTGGATGTCCAGAAGGCTATATGAATTTTGTAAGCCGCGGATTAATTAGTGCCTATTACGAAGAAGACGGCATTGCGTATTATCAATCGGAGGCTTCGATTTCAAGCGGAAGCAGTGGAAGCCCGGTGCTCAGCATGAATGGAGAAGTTTGTGCCGTCGTCACCGCATCTGACGATTCGGGTCAGAATTTAAATTTCTTCATGCCCATTGAGTTTCAGAATGAAATGTCAATTGATTTCCCCAAATCTGCCCTGACCGGTCTTCATTCGGATCACTATGTCTATCACCAACGTTCAGCCGAAGCTCCAAATTTAATGCTCCACAGCATTGAATGTACAGCTGAGAAGACCACCGTTCACATGTCGTTTTCGAATACTTCGTTGCTATACGGGGATGGAGCTTTCATTTTCACAGACGTTGATGATCCAGAACAGTGTTTTCATCTCATCGATACTGAAACTGGCGAAAAGCACAGAATCTTGTCCACCAACATTGGCACCAGCCCCACCGATCCAACTTATCTGATGTTAGGAGAAACGGCGTTTTTCGAATTGGTATTTCCTCCGATTAAACGGAATCGGACGTATGACTTGACCGAAGGAATGTCCGGTGGAGATTGGTCATTCAGCAGCATTCCGGTGACAGCTGCGTCTCGTGGAGTCAAACTGAATACATACCGAGACATCAATGAGCTTGAAACACTTTGGCAATTGCTTTTGACCAAGGAAGACATTGAATCGATGGGCGTAGAGTTTCAATTTGCGCACTTGGATTATCGATTATCTGGAAGAGAGCTCTCGGCATTCGAAATGAATTTAGCTGGGGTAATTTCTTCCTTGTACGGCAATGACGGAACTGCCTATGATTATTTCATGGAAGCCGTGAACACTTCTCCACTTTACGATTCACCTTGGATAAACTTATATGTGTTGAATCCTGAAGACAATGATGAATTGGATTTACAATATGTCAACAATGCCCTTCGATCCGCTCCCGACTCACCGGAGTACCATCACTTGCGGTCAGAGGTCCATTGGAACATGGGAAATTACGCTGAAGCTGCAGAAGACTTGGGGTACTTCTTGGAGAGTGACCGCACAGCATCCTATGAGGACTACATTCGAATGGGATTGTGCCAAATGGCCATCTACCAGACAGAGGAAGGATGCCTGAACAGCCTGACGGGTTTAATCATGCTAGCAGACGGCGAAGAGTATAACGAAGAATACGCCACTACAATTGTCAATCTAATGCGTAAGGAATGCGATAAGAAATTCTTGAAGGAATACGGTATCGAATAAGACGGTGCACAAAGGATACTATCATTTTTGAGTATTGTTGTAAAGAAATAACTATGAAAATGGCCCTTGTAAAATCACAAATGGCATGAAACGCATTAGCTTCAATGTTTGCCTGATTATTCTCATGTTGTGTGCAAGCCAATCGACGGCTTTCTCACAATACTACACGGGACAACGTGTGTTCTCTAGCAAATTCCCCGCAGAGACCAAGGATTACGATCAGGACACCTACGTGAAGATTGAAAACAGTTCAGGGGACATTATTGTGGCTATTGAGAACGTGAGAACGGGCAAAACCATTCAGCACGCTTACATTTTGAGCATGGACGATTACCAGTTCAAGTACATTCCCGTTGGCAGCTACGTTTGTAAGTACATGTGGACGGATCCTGTAACCGGAAAGCGCATGTTTGAAAAGGACAACTCCTACATGGAATTCAAACCCAATGAGTACGGTGGCTACGTCATAACCATGCAAGAGACGGTCTACGGTAACTTGGACCAATCAAGAATTGACGAGGAAGACTTTTTCAATTGAGCAGATTCAAGCTTTCTGCTTCAAATCTGAGGGAAGAAACAACAAGATGACCACCCAAATCCAACCGACAATTGGTAAAATAAGCAGGAGTCCCATCCAACCACTTTTTCCTGCATCATGAAGTCTTCTCGAAATGATTGCTAATGAAGGAACGAGAGCTGCAGCGCTCCATAAACAACTTGTAAGTCTGATGTAAATTGTCCATCTACAATCATCAGCATGAGATTTATAATTACTGCTTTATCTTGTTTGATTAGTGTTTCTTCTTACGCGCAAGATCAAGATTGGGAACAGACCTACGGAACAGGCATGACGAATGCCGGTCATGCGTTGGAGCAGACGGTTGATGGTGGTTTCGTATTGCTCGGCCACACACGCTCTTCAGCTGGCGATGATTCCAATGTTTTGCTCATCAAAATCGACGCAAACGGAACAGAAGAATGGAGCCAAACATTTGGAAGCCCAGAATCGGAGGACTACGGCGCCGCTGTGAAGCAAACCGATGACGGCGGATTCATTATTGCCGGCAGAACGCACCTCGAAGGTGAGGACGGCGAAGATGGCGGATGGGACATCCTTCTCATCAAAACCTATCCCAATGGGGTGATTGAGTGGGGGCAAACTTTGGGAGGTTCATTGAATGACGTGGGCTGGTCCGTATGCCCAACCTCTGATGGTGGCTATGCCGTGGCAGGGTATACCGTTTTGGGTGAATGGGATGTTGAAGGGCACTTCAAGGAATTGTACCTTCTCAAGACAGACGGCAACGGCAATGAAGAATGGGCCAACAGCTTTGGGGCCGAGGATATGACAGCTATCGGTTATGGACTCGAACAGACCGATGACGGCGGGTTTATCGTGACGGGCCGGATCGGTCCAGGCAGAAAAATCCAAAACAACACCAGCTCCGATGCGTACCTCCTCAAAACAGATGGCGCAGGCCAGGAACTTTGGAGTCAGACGTATGGAGGTGATGATTTCGATGTGGCCTATTCGGTACAGACCGTCACCGATGGTGGATTCATCCTCGCTGGGTTCAGAACGGCATCCGATGAAGTTGACCGCGACGTGTACCTCATCAAAACCAACGGAAATGGGGACGAGGAATGGAGCCAAACGTTTGGCACTTCGGATGCGCAGGAGATTGGGCGTTGCGTTCAACAAACCACAGATGGAGGGTACATCATCGGCGGCACAGAAGATCACCTTCCTGGAGATTCAGGAGATGGTGATATGCTCATGATCAAAACAACGGAAAGCGGATTGGAGCAATGGACTCAATCCTTCGAAAATACCGAGGGAGAAGATGAAACTGGGCATGCCGCGACACAAACTCCTGACGGGTGCTACCTCATGCTCGGCACCGCCTCGGATGTCGATGAATCCCTCGTTTACCTCGTCAAGGCGTGCGAACCCGCTGCCAACCTCGATGCCTTCTCTACCCAAGGCAAAAAGCTCACACGCGTCATTGATTTCTGGGGACGACAAGTCGATCCCACCCCAAACCAATTACTGCTCTACCTATACGATGACGGCTCGGTAGAGCAACGGTGCATCATAAAACGCTAGAAGGGAGGACGAACTGACCTTCAGGACCTTTTCATCCTCGCTTCTTAATCTCCTCACACCTGTCTCCGTTGACTGAACTTTTATACCCTCCCTGTTGTTCTTTATACCAATCACTTACGAACAAGAACTTCCAGCTGTCACTAAAGCATTGCAGCGGTGGTAATAAACTGAAAACGAACATGAATAGGCTCATTCAATCCACCCTCGCCATTTTCATGAGCATGGGTTTCATAAATACCCATGCCCAGTGCGAGGCTGACACCACTGTCTACCTCACCGATTTCATATTCACGCCCAGCGAATTCACCATTTCTGTGGGCCAAACCGTCGCCTTCGTAAACGCGGAAGGCACGCACAATGTTGACGGTACGGAAGAGAGCAACCCGGTTTCCTTTTTCTTGGAAGAAACCGAAGGCGACATCAACGGTGTCTGCATGGGAACAGTGACTTTTGATATTCCAGGCACCTATACCTTCACTTCCTCCATTGGAGTGCAGCCCGAATTGGGGATGACGGGAACAATTGTTGTCGATGCGGAGACCCTAGCTGATGTCATTGCAGATTTCGGTGGTGGGGGCCAACTGGAAAACCTCGGTGCCTGGCAGTCCTCGTGGGCTTTTTCAACATATTACAGTTCGGCCTATATCAATGGGCAACCTGGCAATACAGGTTGGATTGGAGGCATCGACCTTAATGGCACTGAAGAATACACATTATTCCTTCCAACTGACGTGGCTGTTGACGACTTGATGGACCTTATCAATCTAAGTCAATTCGACATGCTCGCATTTTACGACATGATCCCTGCGTTAGCTTACCACATCGTGCCGGGCATATACATGGCGAGCGACCTCGAAGAAGGAATGGAATTGCCCACGGGAGAGGGCCAGTCCGTCTCCATTTCCATCGGCGACGCCGGTGCGATGGTGGACGACGCCAACATCATCTACCCTGATATCACGGCATTCAATGGTGTCATTCACGTCATTGATCACATCCTAGCTCCCGCCGGCTACCCCGGCGCCACTACGTGGGACGTCATCGTCCAAAGTCCGGACCACACCATTCTAGAGCAAGCGCTCCTCGCCGAAGGTTTGGATGAAGCGCTGCGCGGTCAGCCCATTTTAAATGACAACGAGCCTGCCGAAGGTCCTTTTACGGTATTCGCTCCCACCGATGCCGCTTTTTTTGCACTTGCGGAAGCCAATGGCTTCGAGAGCGTAGAAGCCTTACTCGCCTCCCAATTCATGGATGACATCCTCTATGCGCATCTGGTAGAGGCTGTTTATGAATCGGATGATTTGTTCAATGGCCAAAATTTGACTTCATATGGCAACGAAAACATTGGAATCTCCATTGACTCCGAAGGCATTGCAGCCAACACCGCCCCCATCATCCAAGCCGACATGCTAGCGTACAACGGCGTGGTGCATTCCTTGGGTGAAGTGATGCCTTATGACTTTCCCGACCCAGAAGGCACCTGCGGAGCGTGGAAAATCAACATGTTAACGTTCGGGAATGGGTCGGAAGGTTGGGAAGGCTCAACAATCAACGTTTTTTCCAATGGAACCTTGATCGCATCGGAGACGATGACAACAGGCACAACGGAATCCTTCTCCGTACCGGTAGACAACGGCTCTCGAATCGATGTGATTTACAACAATCAAGGGGGCTCTTGGAGCGGAAACCACGGATTCGAAGTTGAGGATCAATTCGGAACTGTTATTTACAGCAGCTACGCATCACCGCCGATCAGCATCTACGGATTGAATCCATGCGAAGAAAGTCCGACCTGCGGCCTCATCGAAGTAACGTTCACTGACGAGTCTTATGATGGCTGGTACGGAGGAAATATGGCCGTCTATTCTGAATCGGGTTTGGAGGCCAATATTTTCTTCAACCCCGATTTTGACGGAGACGGATACGCGGATTACCAGTCGTTCGAGGAACGAACGGTGATGGTCACGGTCAACGAAGGAGAAGTCGACTTCCTCGTCAGTTCGCCCGTGTCCTACCCCACGCAATGCGGCTACACCGTGAAGAATCCAGCGGGCGAGGTCGTCATTGACGAAACAAGCACGACCATGGCACCGCCAAGCACGTTCAACTTCGAAATCTGCGAAAGCACAGCTTCCAATGTTGTTGAAGAGGCATTTGAGGCCAACACAGTCTCCCTATTTCCCAATCCCGTTGGAACAGCAGCGCAGATCAAGGGTCTCCCAAACGATGAAACGTGGGAAGCCCATGTTTACAGCGTCAATGGTAAAATCGTCCACCGTCAGCGCGGCGTTGGGAACGAAGCTATCAATGTCGGAACACTGCCGACCGGTTTGTACAATTTGCAAATTCGCGTAACGGGAAAATCTTATGAAGCGATTCGATTTGTCAAGGAATGATTGGACTATGGTCTTGGGTTAGGGCCATTCCACAACATCTTCCTGCAAGAGGTGAGAAACTCACCGAAGGCGCAGCATCTTCTCAGGGGTGCTGCGCTTTTTCATTTCGGGATTGCGCGATTGTGTAATCGTGTGGTTGTTGTCTGAAAGCAACCAACGGATTGGCCATTCGGTCTTTTGTTCAGGTAAAAAGGAATACCTTACAACTGCAAGCACTAACCAACCACCTGAAATGAAGCACATCATTACGCTCCTGCTCCTCTTCACTGCTACTGTATCCGCCCCACTCGTTGCACAAGTCATTGTGCCCATTGACAATTACTCCGTAAATTTTTATGGCCAAGTCCAGCTCTCCATCGAAGGCGAATCGGGCAAGTATTACATCTTAGAAGCAGAGCACAGCCCTGCATTTACCTGGCCTTCTTCAATCACCATGGGTTTGAACGGAACCATGATCATCTCGGAACCAGGCGCAGCCTACCCAGTCGAGAACTACACCATCTGGGAGTATGATGTTTCAAATCCCGGAGACATCGATGGAGACGGTACTGATGACATCACCGAATTTCAGAATATGCCGACGGATGCACCTCTGAATTATGCGGAACCTGTCAATTTCATTGACGGCGCCACTTCCGTTCCAGATGCGGAAACATTCATGGAGCTCGCGGCTGTCAACAACGTGGGCTGGGCGCCATTCTTGGATGATCAGCTCTACGTGAAATTCGGAATCCTGAACCGGGATACACCTGAGCCACAAGTCTACTTCATCAATAGCAACACGCACGGCGTGCACTATGGCTTTTGGAATGCTATTGGCGCCAACGTTACAGGAGACGACTCTTCAGGAGAAATCGTCTTCAACCCCACACAAATCAATCCCAACGGAACCATTGGTGGTTACTCTTTCAATTTCTCTTTTGGAAATGCGTACAATTTCGAAGCCACGCAACGAACGTATCACCTGCTCATGGCGAACTTGCCCTTCCTTCAAAACAACATGAACCACTTCATCGGGGAAAATGATGAAGACGACTACCTCGATGACTATGCCGATGACTACGAAGGGTCGGGAATCGACGTTGTGCTCGAGTCGGTGGTTTTTGGAAATGTAGACTACATCCCTCTTCATGCCGCTGAAGGCTACGGCTTCTTCCGGCACATGGAAGTGGATGAAACACCCGGATCAAGAGACATTGTGTTGTACGACGCCTTGCCGAATTCACTGCCTCGCGTTGGCGGCATCATGACCTCTGTGATCCAGACTCCCCTTTCTCACGTGAATCTGAGGGCCATTCAGGACAACGTCCCCAACGCTTACATCGCCGATCCACTCGCAATTGATTCGGTCGCAAGCCTTCTGGGCAATTACATCTATTACAGGGTTGAGGCAGAATCTTACTACATCCGAGAAGCGAGTTTGGATGAGGTCAACGAATGGTACGAGGCACTCCGCCCGACGGAACCTCAAATTCCTGTGCGCGATTTGAGCATCACCGAAATCCTGCCTTTGGATGACATCGGCTTTGAGATGTCCTCCGCTTTTGGCGCGAAATGCTCCAATGTCGCGACCATGCGTTCGTTTGGTTTTCCGGAAGGCACGATACCGGATGGATTTGGAATTCCGTTTTACTTCTATGACGAATTCATGCAGTACAATGACTTCTACGAAGAAGCCGAAGTCATGATCAATAATCCGTCCTTCATCTATGATCTCGACTTTCGCGAAGATCGTTTGCGGGACTTCAGGGACGACATCAAAGACGCTCCGATGCCTCCATGGATGATGGATGCATTGCAGGCCATGCACGACTCCTTTCCTGTGGGTACCCCAGTGCGTTGCCGATCGAGCACGAACAACGAAGACTTGCCTGGATTCAGCGGAGCAGGACTTTACACCTCCAAAACCCAGTACCCCGAAGAGGGCCACATTTCAAAATCCATCAAGCAGGTGTATGCGAGCATGTGGAATTTTCGCGCTTATGAGGAGCGCGATTTTTACCGCGTAGACCATTTCATGGCCGCCATGGGCGTGTTGTGCCATCCCAATTTTCAAGAAGAACAGTCCAATGGAGTTGGAATCAGCCTGGACCCCATTTATGATAGTCAAGGGACGTTTTACTTGAACACCCAAGTGGGTGAGTCATTGATTACAAATCCCGATCCCAATGCCGTTCCTGAAGAGATTCTGCTCTACGAAGATCCGACAGAGGGGGCTGGGTTTGTCTTGTTGAGATTGTCCAATCTGGTGGAACCTGGAGAGCTGGTTATGGATTTAGAACACCTCGACCTCCTCAGGGAATACCTCAGCACCATTCACGATGAGTTTGCCATCCTTTATGGTGTGGAAGGAATCGAAGGGTTCGGTATGGACATTGAATACAAGGTTACGGCCGAAGACCAATTGGTCATCAAGCAAGCACGACCGTGGGTGTCATTTTGGGCAGGTATCAAAGCCGATGACGATTTGGCTGTAGAAGAACTCATCGACCCCGTGGCATCCTCCTCATTGGGGTCAGAGGAGCTGGTCACCATCCGGGTGGCCAACACGGGATTGAATGACATGAGTGATTTCGATCTCTCCTTGCTTGTGGACGGACAGTTGATGGAAACCATGAACATCACCGATGTGATTGAGCCTTTTGGCGACGCCGAATTTCAGTTCAGCGTCCCACAAGATTTCTCCACAACGGGCGACTACCTCATCACCGGGATTGTATCGGATCCCGACGATGGCTATGGCAACAACGACACCCTCGATTTCGTTCTGAGTCATATCCATGCGTTGGACGCTTCCCTCGCCATAGGCCAAGTCAACTCGACATGCGATGGTCAAATGGGTGTCAGTGTCGTCATCTCCAACATGGGCGAAGAGCCCATTGAATCCGTGGAAATCTTGATTCTGGTCAATGACGAAGTCATCGATTTCTTAGAGGAAGCGGTGGATATTGAATCCCAAGAACAGGGCGGATTTTCTTTCCTGATTGAAAACGACTACTTAGCCTCCAGCAATAACATTCAGTTGGCCATTACCAATGTCAATGGTGCCATTGATGGAGACGCGAGCAACAACACCGCAACAACTACCGCCGACTTGGAGGTGGATTTTGAAACCATCACGCTCTATTTCCTTGCGGACAATTACCCCGGTGAAACCTCCTGGAAAATGGTCGATGTGGGGTCCGGACAGATTGTTTCGGAAGGTGATTTAGGAGGTGGCACGGACGAGTACACGGAAGAGATCTGTGTGAGTTCCAGTACCTGCCTTACGCTGTATGTATTTGACTCCTATGGAGACGGAATGTGCTGTGGATACGGCCAAGGGTATTTCCAAGTTTGGAATGAAGAAGGTGACCTCATCGTTTCCAACGACGGTGATTTTGGCGATGAAGCTGTTGAGTCATTTTGTGCAGGGGACAATGGCTGTGAAATCCTCGCCAATATTGATGTCGAGCATGCCACTTCTTCATCAGCAGAAGATGGGTCACTCACCATCAACACAATTTCCGTAGACGACAGCTTTGAATACAGCATTGACGGCGGACAGACCTTCGGAACTGCGAATTCATTCAGCGGCCTCGCCGCAGGCTTGTATGAGGTTGTCGTCCAAAATGAAAGCGGAACGTGTACCTTCTTGGAAACGGTTATCATCGACGTTTGTGCCTTCGCTGATTTGGACATCACGGTGACCTATCCTTATTCTGTTTTGACCACGGACGGTTCCATCGTAATCGAATCTTTGTCAGGATCCGATTCCTACCTCTACAGCATCGATGGAGGTCAAAACTTTGCCGCTTCCGGCACATTCATGAACCTTCCCGTTGGTGAGTACAACATTGTGGTGGTGGATGAAAGCAGCGAATGCATCTTTGAATTCGAGCGGTTGCTGGTCGCAAGTGGCATTGTCGGTGTTGCAGAGGAGGCGCCCGATGCAACAATCATCAAGGTCTACCCCAACCCCACGAGCAATCAATTCAATATCGAGATTGAGTCTTCGGGTGATTGGTCAGAGGCCGTGCAGATTTTGGTTTTGGACCGGTTGGGAAGAGTCCTTGAGACAGGAAGCATTCCGCAAGGAGCAAACCGCAAAACGATTTCACTGACCGGCTACGCACCAGGCACCTACTTCGTCAAATGCCACACGAAGGCGTTTGAAAAGAACTTCAAGGTCATCAAAATCTGAGAAGACTGAAGGAGGATAACCTCAGAACTGAATGCATTAAAATCCCTGCACTGGAAACGGTCGCGGGGATTTTTATGCGTTAACGTCCCGAACAATCAAATGAGGTGTGCAAAACGTGGAGGCGCCGATCATCTTTCGACACCACCACTTGGTACACCCGATTGTAAATCGACTCGTCGAATGATCCCATTTCTTCACCGACGAGCAATCCCGCGAGCACGGCTGTGGTATTGCTGTGTCCCACCACCAAGGCATCTTGTCCATTTCGAATCAGCTCTTCCGCAATTTTCCCCAACGCGTCCGGCTCGTACGACTGAATCATTAGTCCTTGATCCATCGCTGTGGGCAATGCCGTGCTCTGCGTGCGTTTGTAGTCTGTGCTGTATACAGCTTCCAACGTCACAGATTCGAATAAAGCACTGAAGCTTTCGGATCGTTCGATTCCACAATCTGTGAGGGGTGGGTCGTTGGAATCGGACTGTTTCTCCGCATGCCGAACGAGGTAAATGGTGAACATCCCTTCGCCATCCTGAGCAGCTATGTTAGTTGACAATAAGGACATGAGGAACATGAAAGAGGCACACAACCATCCGAATCGAGTGGTACGGGAAATCATTTTTCTTGTCATGGGTCAGTTTTCAGTTGCTGCCAAGGTAAAGCGGTTTGTTGATTTGGCGTCTCGCTCCAATTTCTACGGCAGTCATTCAAAGTTGGCATGACCGCGCTAAATTCGCTTTATGAATATTCAACCGTTTCTCCTAGCGCTATTGCCTTTCGTCGCAGCATCAAGTGCAGCGCAAGACATCGCGCAAGTTGATTTGCAAGCGCTTTTGGAATTGGAAGCCCTTGTCACAAAGCATGACGACACCAAAGGCCTATTGCAAGCCACTGGAGCCTATCCCGTAGCAGAAGTGCACGGTGAAGCAACCGTCGGATTCTTGGGACGATTGACCTCAGGCGTTTCGGAAACCGAATGGCGCGCCTGGGCAGCGAATGAAGAGGCTGTGACTGCGGGTGCATGCCGACAAGGAATTGCGTCGTTTCGGGTGAATGCATACGCGCTTGATGTCCTCTGGCAAACTCCGATGGCACTGGTCGAATTGGCTTCCCGTGCCGTACCCGACGTCAACAAAGTCCGATACGGAACCCGGGTGGACAGCGTACATGCGGGATTCAATCTGCCACAACCGTATCACGGAGAAGGTGTGCTGATTGGTGTGCTCGATTGGGGATTCGACTACACGCATCCCATGTTTCGTGATACCACGCTCACGGATTCACGAATCCGCGCCGTCTGGGACCAATACCGTCAGGCGGGGCCTGCGCCTGGTGATTTTGGTTACGGCACAGTCGCCGAATCCGCCTTGGATATCCAGCTGATGGAGAGCGACACCTCCAACGTTTACGGATACTCCACACACGGAACCCACGTGGCCGGAATTGCCGGAGGAAGCGGTGCCGGAATAGGGCTCAAAGGGATGGCACCGGCAGCTCAATTCTTGTTTGCCACGCTCCTGGTGGATGAGGCATCAGCATTGGATGCATACGATTGGATGCAAAGCGTCGCGGAAGCGGATGGAAAGCGACTGGTCATCAACAACAGTTGGGGATTGCCCCAATGGGGAACACCCGACGGCACCTCTTTGAGCAACCAATTCATCGATGCCATGTCCGACGAAGGCGTCGTATTTGTGAGCTCCAATGGCAACAATGGTGACGTAGACTTTCATTTGGACCACACCTTTGATGCTCCCGGCGATACCATCCGATCAAGGGTCAAGTTTTACCCGCTCTCCGCCAACCCCAATACATGGGGGCAAAATCTCACGTTGTGGGGCGAAGTGGGCGAGTCATTTGAGATGGGGTTCTTGTTGACCATTGGACTATCCACAGTTGTTGGAGAAAGTCCAATGTACAGTACAAACGACGGACCATTTTTACTGGACACCATGCAGGTGGTCAACAACGATACCATCATTTACGATTTAGTCTTGGATCCGTCGCACCCAGCCAATGGACGACCGTTCATGCAGATGCGCATTCGAAAAGGGGGAGCCAATGTCGCTGTAGCGATGCAATTGACGAGTGAAAGCGGTCGTGTGCACGCCTGGAATCACACCCACCTTTCCAATGACGTCGGCAACTGGGGACAAGATTTTCAAGCGGCTCAATCCGGGTGGCTTGCTGGCGATCCGTTCTACGGCATCCAGCAACCGGCCTGTGGCCACAGCGTCATTGCCGTGGGAGCTTATTCCTCCGAATACCTCAACCCTGTAGGGACCGAGGTGGGTGGCACATTGGCCAATTTCTCCACGTACGGTCCCACCCTCGATGAACGCCTAAAGCCCAATGTGTCGGCCCCAGGCGTGAGCGTGGAGAGCTCCCTGAGTTCGTTCCGCGACGGCGGGTACAACATCACGAGCACCGTTGATTTTGATGGAACAGAATACGAATTTGCCCGATTATCCGGCACAAGCATGAGCGGTCCTGCGGTCGCGGGTGTGGTCGCATTGATGCTCGAAGCCAACCCCGAACTCACTCCAGCCGACATCCGATCCATCTTGGAATCAACTGCCCGCGAAGACGAGGATACCGGGACACTGCCCGCTGAAGGAGACCACGTTTGGGGACATGGAAAAGTGAACGCGGCACAAGCCGTGCTCGCAGCTTTAACGTGGGACTCCAGCATGGGCACTCCAGAAGTGGTGATCAATCAGGTCACTCTCTTCCCCAACCCTGTGCGCAATCAACTTTGGTTTTCGGGGCTGTCCAGCGGTAAATCAACGTGGGACATCTTTGATCTTCATGGCCAACTGTGCCAGTCAGGGCAGGCGCTTGAACTCTCCACCATCGACGTTTCAGAACTACAGCCAGGTCTGTATATCGTTCATCTTCAATCGGCCCAAACATCAAGGGGATTCAAGTTCCTCAAGCATCCTTGAAGATTGGCAGCGCTTGCCATGGATCTGGACCACCCAATAAAACGACGCATTGCAGAACTTAATTCGCAAAATAAAAAATGCCATTGTGCTCTCTCCAGCAGCTGAGGAGCACATCCATTCCATCGCCACAGAGAGGCAAGTGTCCAAAGGAGATCTTCTCATTCAAGCAGGTCAAATGGTGAACAAAACCTATTTTGTTTTGAGCGGGAGCCTTCGTTCCTTTTGCACCGACCAAGAAGGGAAGGAACACACCCTGCAATTCGCCATCAAAGACTGGTGGATCAGTGATTTTACGGCCATTTACACTCATGTACCCGCGTCTCTCACCGTGGAATGCATCGCCGATTCCACTGTCATTGAATTCAACGCTCGAGAGCTGGAAGAGATTTACAATCGTTTTCCTGAGTTTGAGCCGTACCAGAGAAAAAACTTGGAAAGGCACATTGTCAGCTTGAACAAACGAATCTTGAATCAGATGCAACTGACGGCGCTCGCTCGGTACCAATTGTTTCTTGAGCAGTACCCTGACATTGAAAAGTCCATCTCCAATTATCACATTGCCTCCTACCTCGGAATGACACAGCAAAGTTTGAGTCGTGTGCGAGCAGAGATGGCCAGGAATTGATTTTTTACCATAGGCTAATTTTTAGCCAATACCTGCATTCTACTTTTGGTTTCGAATTTGAAAACGCAAAAGTTATGCTTAAGAAATTACTGGGGATCGCTCCTACTTTAGAGCCCGATGGTTCATTCAGCCCTTCGAAATGGGCGTTGAAAATGGGCGTTGCTGACAAAACCGATTTTGAGAATATCTCCCATCCAAAAATCACGGGCAAGCGGTCCAAGGTTCTTGTAATCTTCACAGAAAACAAGAATTTGAAAATGAAAAATGGGAAATACTTTTCTACGGGAAATCATCCTGTAGAAGCGCTGTTGCCTATGCTTCATCTGAAAAATGCGGGATTCGAATTCGAAATTGCAACTCCAACAGGAAAACCGGTCGTCTTCGAGATGTGGGCCTTTCCTACCAAAGATGAGCATGTCAAAGGCATCTACAACGAATACCAAAAACGCTTTGAAAACCCGATTAAACTCACAGATTTCATCGCGACTTCTTTCGATCATTCAGACGCGTATGCCGCTGTATTTGTGCCGGGTGGGCACGGGGCTATGATCGGCATTCCTGAGGACAAAAATGTTGCGAAAATTCTGAGATGGGCGGATGATAAAGAGGTGTTCACAATCACTCTTTGTCACGGACCTGGAGCCTTATTATCTACCACCTTGGACAATCAGAAATTTCTATATGAGGGATACAACATGGCTGTTTTCCCCGATTCGGTGGACAATCAGACACCTATGTTCGGCTACCTGCCCGGTAAAATGACCTTCGGAGTGAGCGAGAAATTAAAAAGCCTCGGCGTGAACCTCATGAATTCCAAGATGGACAAGACCGTATGCGCCGACCGAGGCCTCATCACTGGAGCTAGCCCATTGGCTTCCAACGAACTCGGTAAACTCGCTGTAAAAACCATGCTTGAAAAATTCAACTGATCCATGGAATTGATCAACAAGCTGAATTGGCGGTATGCGACAAAAGCAATGAACCGCCAAGTCGTTCCTCAAGGGAAGATTGACAACATCATCGAGGCCATTTCCCTGGCTCCTACATCAAGTGGATTGCAACCCTTTGAGGTCATTGTGATCACCAACCAAGAAATCAAAGATCAAATCAAACCCATTGCATGGGGCCAGTCCGTTGTATCTGATTGCTCCCACCTTCTGGTCTTCGCTGCCTGGGACAATTATACCGAAGACCGCATCAATGGGATGTTTGACCTCGTAAATGAGGTGAGAGGGATGAAAAATGAAGGGTGGGAGAATTACAGGCAAATGCTGTTGAAAAGCTATCCCCTGCGAGATCCCGAAATCAATTTCAATCACGCCGTAAAACAAGCTTACATCGCTTTTGGACAAGCGATTGTAGCCGCAGCTTTCGAAGAAGTTGACGCCACTCCCATGGAGGGCTTCAAGGCCAGTGCAGTGGATGAAATCCTTGGACTGAGAGCGAAAGGACTCAAAAGCTGTGTTTTGCTTCCATTGGGTTACCGAGATGCAGAAAATGACTGGTTGGTCAAGCTTAAAAAGGTTCGAAAGCCTAAAACAGACCTGATCACAACGGTCGAATAAATTCAAAACCGAACAGGCGAATGGCAACAATCATCCTTCGCTCACTGGTCGCTCATCCAACGCTTCTCCACCGTACCGTCCTCGTAGATGAAAAGTAGAATTTGATCCATCGTTGGTTCAACTTTTCTGCCCCGAAGGTCAATGATGTGGTCCAACTTTTTGGTCCGAGCGGGAAGTTCGGCCGTTGCACTGGTTTCACCGCAAGTTTTGACGAGGTAAACCAAGGACTGTTCACCCTCTGAGGTTCGCCCGAGAAGCACATAGCATCCGTCCGTGGTTTGTCGAACAGCGGACCCCGAATCATCATATCCCTCGTCACTCCCGAAGGTTTGAGTCCATTCTTCGATGCCGGCTTCTGTCGTTTTGATCAAGATCATGTCGCCGTCGCCGAGGCTTGGGGGCCAATACGATTGGGTGCCTCCAATGATGTACCCTCCGTCCGCAGTCTGTTGAACAGAATGCCCCTTTTCTCGGGTATCCGGATCGCCAAAGGTTTGGCTCCATTCTTCGGTGCCATTTTCGTCCGTTTTGACCAAGTAAATGTCGTGATCGGCATAATTTGAGTCCGAATCACTTTTAAAGCCAGACAGGATGAAGCCTCCATCTGCTGTTTGTTGCAGGGAATACCCCGCATCAAAGTAATCCCCGCCAAACGTTTGGCTCCAAAGCTCAGCGCCACTTGCATCGGTTTTGATCAGGTAGACATCCGAACTTGTGTTGTTTTGAATTTTCCTCCCCGGACCCTTTCGGCCTCCGATGATGAATCCACCGTCAGCCGTTTGTTCCAATGCATAACCCATTGCGGTCATGTCTTCGGTTCCGAAAATTTGCGACCATTCCTCCATCCCGCTTCCATCGGTTTTGATCAGGTACAATTCTTTAAAATGTCCTTCTACGTCCCACGGACTCGTCACCGTATAACCCGCGATTGCAAACCCGCCATCCGATGTTTGACATACCGCCCATGCCGCATCATTTCTGGGGTAACCATAGACCTTGGTCCACTCTGTCTCCCCGCTTGGGCTGGTTTTTAGCAGGAGAATATCCAACGCACCGTCCTCACTGTCATCACCTTCATCGGAGGTCGTTCCGGCAATGATGAACCCGCCGTCTGATGTTTCCTGGACGCAATACCCCGAGTCATCCGTATTGTCATACACGTTGTTGTTGATGAAATCGTCATAGGTTTGGCTCCATTCTTCTGTCCCGAATTCATCCGTCTTGATGAGCAATACATCGGCACTGAAATTGTCTTGTGCATAAGTGAATCCGAGAAGAATGAAGCCCCCATCTGACGTAACCTGCATCGAGCGGCCCTCGTTGATCACCCCATCACCATAGGTCTGACTCCACTCCTGAGCATGTGCACTGGTGGTTTGAAATGCCTGTCCTGCACAGAGGCAAATAGCGAGCAAGTTTAGAAGTAGAATCTGCCGTGCACACCTCGCGTTTCTATTCATTTTTTTGGCATCTATTCCGCGCAATCAGAACCCAATCTCCAAATATTCAAGCCAGGCCAAAAAATGACACCCTCCACACATTCAAATGTGACTGCAATTTCTGTCCCATTAATTGTTAGCGTATCGCCATCGAGTGAATACGGGACGGTGTTGGGAATTGCATCTGTTATATCCAGCGCATTCCAGTAATCTTCATTGCATTCTGATTGATCACAATAAAACGTATACCTGAGTCCATTTAAATACTCATACATCGTATTGGCATCTGCAACATCGTCGCTGAATGACCACAACCACCTTCCTTCGACCGTGTATGAAGGATCTTCGCACGACTGTCCAAATTCACTGAGCAGACCCAATACATCCACCACCGTGACGGTTCCGTCACCATCACCATCGTATTGCAGGTTACACTCAGGCTCAACAGGCTCACTCACATCAACGCCGACAGTGCCTCCCAAAGTCCAGCCTGCCTGCACAGTTCCTGGAATCACCTCCGTTTCTTCCCAAAAGAGGTAGTCCTCAACCAAGCAAGCCCACGAATTTTGGCTACCGTTGTGCCAAGCCGAGTCATTGGTGTGAAGCACCGAGACGAACATGGTATCTGTGAGGGGAATGTCGAAATCGAAGCTTACGAAGTTGTCATCGACCAACGTCTCCTGGTGCAGCAGATTCCCCTCCGAATCGGTGAATTCCCATTCAAAAACATTCTCTGAATGAGGCCAAGTCAAGTATCCACCCGGGTGGTATAAATTGATCGTGTTCGTCTGAGAACAGACATTGCACACAAGCCCTATGAGGTCGCAATCGACCGTTGTAATTACCTGCGCTCCTGAGGATGGTACAAAGCCTAAAACGGCTGCAATGACCAAGATTATTTGCTGTTTCATTTCCTCAAAATTATCATATGACACCCTTTTTCGCTTCACGTACAAGGGTGAAACACCTTTGTTTCATGATGATTGCGAAGATTTCCGCTGCTCCCCCCCGCGAGCCATTAGCTCATCGGCTTCTCGAAATACGCTGAGGTTCATCGCTTTATGCAAAAGGGCGATTTTTTTATACTTCGTTTCTTGCACCGAGAAGTAAACGTACATGCGGCGCAGGGATGATCCGATTCCGTCTACACTGAGGCAGGCATTTTCCGCAATTTGGGCATTGGTGCTGGTCGGGTCCTTGAGCAGAATATGTAGCACATTCCAATCGGTTTCGTTTAAGGTACGTTTCAGTGAAGCTTCGATCCGTTCTCGGACAAGCTCGAAGCCTTTAGAATCGACCAATATCTGTCCTCCTCTCGATGTCCGCAATTCCTCGATTTGGGCCAACAGCTGCTCACGACGCAGACGATGTTTCTTTTGATTTTGGAAAATGTAAGCCACAAGTGCAGCAACCACCGACATAAAAACCAGGATCAGCCAGAGCAGCGTCTGCAGCTGCTCAATGCGCATTTCGCCCTTTTCCTGGTGACCTTTCATCTCCAAGGCGAACAGCTCATGCTCCATTTCTTTTTCGTAAGCTGTGCGCAAGACCAAGTGGTGATTCTTGAGCTCCTGAACGCTGTCAGAAAAGACCAAGTAACGCTCATGCATATCCAGCGCAACATCCACTCGACCAAGCTTCTTGTTCCCACGGTAAAGCAGTTCGTAAAGATCGCGTTTGGTTTCATTTCCCCCTAACTCCAGAAGTTTCACTTGGATGGCTCCTGCACTTCGAAGCGCTCCCTCTGTATCCGTGATCATTTGAATTTCAGCCAATTTCAATTGGTCTTTAAGCACTTCAAGTGTCGCACCCAGCTCCTTGTGCATTGCCAACCCCTGCTCTATCAATTTCTTGGCCTCTGCAACTCTGCCCAAGTCCGAGCACAATACAGCTAAGTTGTCATAGCATGATGCGAGGTGAAATCTTGCGTCGGCTTTTGCCAGCAGCTCAAGCGCTTTGAGGTACAATTGTTCGGCGCGATTCATGTTGCCAAGCTTGTACTCACACCATCCCATATTCATTTGGAGTATTCCACTGAACCGGTCGCTTCCGTCGTCCCCCATCTCTACAAAAACATCCTCGTAGTACGTTTTTCCCAGTTCATAGTTGTCAATCAAAACAAATACGTTCGCGAGCGCCATCCGTACGTTTCGTTGCCCGCGGACATATCCTGCGGATTCATAAAGGCGCAACGCAGCGGTGTATTGCTGGGTAGCCTTTAAGTAATCGCTGAGTGCGGCATATACATTTCCTCGATTTGCCATGGTCGAGCCCATGCGCAGCGAATCCCCTAACGAGGCGGCCACTGCACCAGCTTGATCATAAGCCAACAATGCCTCTTCATTCTTCCCTTGGTAATTCAGCAAGTTGCCTTTTCGGTTGAATGCTTCAAACAGGATGAGTGGTCGGTTCGATGCTTGAGCTTCCGCGCGGAGCTTTTCCAGCTGAGGAAGCAAGGAATCGGGATACTGCTGGTAGAATTGCCGATACAACTTGTCAAAGGCCGAGAACCGCTCATCGCTGGGCTGCGTCTCGTCCGACCACACGGTCATCAAACTGTCCATCGCCGGCGGCACAGCGGCTGCAATGTTGATTGCTACAGCGTTAAACGCCAACCAAAGAACAGTACCTGCAACTAAAGCATTGCCTTTCTTCATTCTCACGCGTTTTACCAATTTACTCACTTTCTTCAGCCGAAGGTACGCTCTCACTATAGTCATACAATGGCAAAAACATGACTCAAGCCTTGAGGGTTGCATGGCTCACTTGGGATTTTCAATCAAAAAAAAAGCCCGCACAAGGCGGGCTTTTCTTCAGCAGAATTGCGGCAATCATTGAATGACTATGCGCAAGGTTGTTGAGGCTGTTGCATTTGACGTCAATTGCAAGAAGTACAGGCCTCGTTGGATGCCGGCCAGCTCAACTCGGGTTGAACCTGTGCCATTTAAATCGCGCACAAGGCTTCCTGAAATATCAACCAATCGTCCCGTCCAAACGGTATTTGCTTCGAGTCCAGAAACCACAAAGTAGTCCGTGGTTGGGTTGGGGTAAACAATGGCATCCGTGAACACCCTATTTGCTTCATTCACGCTGTTGACCGACCCGCTCTCACCACCATCGATTACGTTGATGATAAAGCCTTCGACAAACCCATCCAGCAAGCCCAATGAATCTACTGAGATTGATTCGCAGTAGGTGTCTGAGCATCCAGCTGCATCATCCGTTACGGTCAAACAAAGGTTGTAAGGACCGTCTGAGATGTACTGCCAAGACGTGAACGGCTCGTCGCTGGTTCCTTCGTCTCCGAAATCCCAAGCATAGCTTGCATTGATATTGTAGTCGTAAATCGTGATGTTCACAGCGCCGGCAATGGGAGTGCCATTGGGGGTGGTGGCTTGAGCCACATCGAACGTTGCATTGCATAGCGCATCGTCACCTTCAACGCAGGCTTGGATGCCTTCCACGCTCTGTGGCGCGATGAACTCAGAGGATTGATCCACGAGCAATTCACCGCTTGGCCCAAATGCAAGATAGCCGCATGCTTCGGGCGAGACCAATGGCTCCGAGACAGCAAAACCAATCTCACCTGTGTTTACAGGCACAAAAGCTTTGCCTTGCCAGAAGCTTGACCAGCTCGGGGAGTAGGTGCCGAAAGGATTGAAATCGATGGTGGCGTAGCTGCCAAATTCGTACGAGAAGACTTCAAGAGCTCCGCCAACCCATCCTTCTTGGGATTCATCGATGAAAAGGATTTCCACGTATCCACATGAAAAGTCGGTGTCGCAAGGCTTCAAACCAAATACGCTTCCCGCTCCAAAGTTCATGTCGTCTTCCGTTTCCGCACCGCTATCACCGCCACCGTCTGCCGCCTTGCTGCTCTCTCCCTCACCATCTCCCGGTCTAATCTTCAATTTCAACAGCTCCGCTTCAAATTTCATGAGCTCCAAGACCCTCTTCCCTGCCTTCCTCTCCATAGAACAAAAATTTTCGTTCTCCAGTCTCTCGCCCACTTCGGTGCACATGTCCATGGCGCCCTTGATCTCATTGCCATCGACCGTTTCTATGCCCCTCCTCAACCTGTTCCTACTCTCAATCTTAGGCTTGATCTCCTTGTAAACGGCAGCGACCTTGTTGCGAAATGGCTCCGATATACCAAGTGCGGAAGCTTCGTCCAGCAAACCGGTGATGCTGTCGCTGAACTTGGTATCATCTTCCAGAAAAGCGAGAAGCTTCTTGTGGACGACTCTCTTCTTCTTGATCTTGGCAACCTCTTCTTTGCCCGCCTTAACCAAAGGATGATACTCCAACCCCATGATCTCCGCCTGCCCGCAAAGTTCAATTAAAGCCGGCACGTCATTCCGATCTAATGACTCCTGAATCTCAATCAGTATCGTCTCTTTCTCCTTGATGCCACGAACCATGGCCTTGGCGTCGTGGACAAGTTTCTCAGCCAAGCCTCGGATAGATCCCGGGGGGCCAAATGCCTCTATGGCGTCTTCAATCTCCTCTACAATCTCCTTTTTCATGGCGAGCTGCAGCTGCACAATGAGTTTTAAGTCTACCGTGCTCTTGCGGACCAAAAAACCCCTGAGAATCTTTTGAAATAGTACGGCGCCCTTAACCTCCTTCTCTGCCTTTGCCTTCTTAGCCGCTAGCCGCCGCTGCAGCTCGAACCTGTCCTTGAAAACTCTCCGACGGACGATAAACATCCTGAAGATAGACTGGATTTTCACCGCCAAGTGCTGGATCTTGGTGTTCCTAAATTTCTCCAGGTCCGCCTTATCCTGGCTGTCTTTTAGAAATACCTTGGTCTTGCCAACTTCCCAGTTTTCTCGAGGAATAGCCCCGGCTTGAGTCGCTTCCTCCAGCGCTCGCTGGCAGGCGTCCAACTCAGTAACTTTTTTGTACTTGAGTAGTTTCACCAGACCATCCTTCAAGATACCGTAGCGCCGTGCGAAAATGTCATGCGGAGCACGGTAGCTAAAACCTGCTTTTCGAATCCGAATCGCCTCGAACAAGCCGGCGTATTTGAGCTGATCTAGGCAAAGATTTCCGGTGAACTTTCGAGGCTCTTTCTCGTGGTTGCTCTTGATGCACCTGATAAAATGAGGCTCTGTCGCTCGTAGTGACACCATCAACCCGTCCAACTGGGAAGAGAACTGTCCTCCTAGAGTCTTAAGTTTCTTCTTGCTAGAAGCGGGCCCTCCCTTTCTATTCCGCTGGGCCTGGTTCGGCGTCGTGTCGATCTCAACCTTGTAGAGACTCTTGATCAGAGGGCAGCCGCTCGTCCTGCACATGCTCAAAAGCGTATCACTAGTGGTGTCTTTATTCTTCTCCATCATACCCTGGGCGTCGTATTCTACCCCCCCTGCGAAGTGCTTAACAGTAAAGAGCATCTCGTACTGCTTATTCCTCGCATAATACTCGTTTGGCTGCTTCCCGTTGCTGGCAAACTGCTGATGAGCCTTATTTGCGAAGCTCCTGTCGTTACCTTTACCAAGGTTGCACTCTTCGTCGATGAGCCTCAATAAACCAAGCGGTTTGCCCTCAATAAGATCAAGACATCTTTGGTTGTCCTTGAAGCTCATTTTTTCGTACGGCACGCCCTCGTTCTTGTACATCTTGAGCTCCTCGTTGAAGATAAAGTCATTGAAGTGAAACTGGAGTTTCTCGTTGGCGTAGTTGATGCACAATTGCTCAAAGCTGTTGTGTTTGAAGACTTCGAATCCAAAGATATCAAGGACCCCGACGTGCCTGTCACCCGCATTGCCGGCCTTGTTTAGAGTGTCGTTTACCCGGACCACAAGCCAATCAAACATTCGCCCGTATAATGACTTGGCCAAGGCGTCACGCGTAGCCTCTGCGTTCGTCTTGTTGAGCCTTGCAGTAACCATGCTTCCCCGTGGTCCCCCCATTTTCATCATCTTAGAAGTTAAGGCAGTCTCGATTGCCTTCTCGCTAGTTTTCATGACTTGGGCAACGCTAGTCAAGGCGGCCGCAGAACCTTTTGAAATCTGGCTATTATCATCTCCAATGGCATCAAATTCTAAGTTCCCGATGTGCAAAATGCTTGCTAAGATAGTATAGATATTATTGACCTCGTCTTTCTGGAAATCGAGTGTTTTGAGGGCTTGTTCCATGATTTTCATCTCCTCTTCGTCGTCCCACTCGTTGACGTGCGTGCAGCCAGACTTCTTAAGATAATTGTAATCGTCTGCCGATTTCAGTTGGAGGGGCCTTTTTACATCTCCCGATGCGGTGAGTAGCATATAAAAGATGTGATAATTCCGTTCCATGGGTGTCTGCTGCACAACGCGAGATTTTTCGAGCAGATAGTTGACGATCCTGCACCCACAGATTTTGTTCTGATTAGTGAAATTGATTTCCATCCATTTGCCAAAGCGCGACGAGTTATTGTTCCTCAAGGTCTTGGCATTACCAAAAGCTTCAAGGACAGGATTGGAGTCCATGATCTGATCAGCGACAGACCTCGTCCCTTTTTTGGCGGCGCCGGCGACAGTGGTAAGATATCTTAGCACCTGCTTTGCGGTCTCGGTCTTGCCCGCTCCAGACTCCCCCGAAACCAACACAGATTGAGAACCCTTGCCAGAGCGGAGAGAATCGTAGGCAAGCGCAGAGGTCCCATAAACGTGCGGCTCGGGAGTGTCGCTACTATGCACATTGTTGGTGAAGAACTTAATCTGACTGTCATCGTAGATGCCTGGGAGCCGCTGAAATGGGTTTACAGCCACAAGAATACTACCCACATGTGTGTAAATCTTGTCGTCCAAAAAGCGCTTTATTGGGATGTTGAGAGAGGTGAATTGAAATGGAGGTATTGCGTGTTAGAGAACTCTGCCAGTCATATGGAACCAAGGTGTGTTGTGAACACGACAAAAATGTGGGAACTCACCTTTCGAACATGATGGAGAATTGAACCCTCACTGAACGCATCCAAATCCACCAAATTGTCCAAATCTAGATTCATTGAAGACCCACACATCTCCAACTTGGCGAACTCAGCCTTCTTTACGTCTGTACGCGTCCCATTTTCCAGCTCTAAAGTCACTGTGGGGCCATCCTTACTTCCCACAATGCGACCAGGGACCCAGGCCTTGTCCGACGTCTTGTCGGGAACAAATACCCATTCGTCCCGGTCAAAAGCGCTGTTACGCCGCATCATTCGACCCGAAGGCATGATGATGATAGAATAGTTGAGTTGTGAACTTTGCTTTTGCTCCGCTGAGAAAAATCAAGGTGGTTGTGGGTTTATCAGGTTATTGACCGTTATTCGCTAAGAAACCTTCTCGGCGGTGTAAGTCGAACTTGATTATTCGTATAGTCAGATTTTATGATGAAAATTTGACGGAAATCTTCTACCAGTTCATGCGAAGTTGAGGGGGGTGTTCGGAAAATCGGAAACTGAGTGCTGCCCTCGGACAAAATTGTTAAAAGGAGAAAAAATGCGTCGTTTTTTGGGTGTTTCCTTAGCTATTTGCCTCTCTGTCACTAAGGCAGATCCAGATCCAGATCCGTCAACACTCACAAAGAAGCTTCTATTTGGCTATCAAGGATGGTTTGACACACCTAATTCTGGATCGACGAGAGATGAATGGGTACACTGGGCTGGAGGTGTGCCAACTTGGAACCAATCAACGTTTGACTTGTGGCCAGCTACTGACGAGTATGAATTTACTGTTCCGACGGAAAACTTGAGCAACAAAGATGGGAATCTGAAGCTGTTCTCTTCCTTCTCCAAATCGACAACTGATTTGCACTTTCAGTGGATGCATGATTATGGAATAGACGGGGTGTATGTGCAGAGGTTTATTACATATTGTATTGACGGTCCTAATGCTGACAAAGATGTAATTCTCCAAAACGCTATTGCCGCGGCGGAGAAAACCAACAGAGTCATAAGTATCATGTACGACATCAGTGGCGCAGCTGAAGACAAGTGGGCGGATGCGTTATTGAATGACTGGAAGCACATAGTGGAAGATTTCAATGTGACTGCCTCCCCTTCCTGGCTTCACCACAATGGCAAACCCGTGATGTCGATTTGGGGTATAGGTTTCACAGACCACCCTGGGACACATATTTCAAGCAAGCAGCTTCTTTCTGACCTCAATGATTACACTCCGATCACATTTGTTGGGGGAGTCCCGACCCACTGGCGCGAATCAACTGGAGACTCCAAACCAGGATACGAATCCACGTATGCGCTGATGGACGTGATTTCCCCTTGGTTAGTGGGCCGCTTCGATTCGACTGAAGCCTTCGACAGCTATATGAATAATGTCTTTATCGATGACGCTGCTCAAACTGCCTCTACCGGACAAAGCTATGCTCCCGTTATTTTTCCCGGATTCAGTTGGGCAAACTTGCAGCGGACCAAAGGCGGGTCTGCGGAGTTCAACCAGATTCCAAGGGACAGTGGAACTTTTTGGTCGCACCAGGCAAATGCCTTCAGAGATATGGATAATGAGCCGCTCTTCATCTACGGCGCTATGTTCGACGAGGTTGATGAAGGCACGGCCATGTTCAAGGTTGTGTCGACTAAAGAAGAGACTCCAGATGCCCCTGCCCAATTTCTATATTTGAATGTGGACGACGGAATAGAAGTGGCAGAAGATTTTTATTTGTCTCTCGCGGGTAACTTCACCAGGGATTGGAGAGCTTCTTCCGATGCACCGTCCAAGAAGCAATCAACCCCCAAAAAAAGAAAAACTTGGAGCATAAGCCAACTTGAAAAGAGGGCACAAGAGGCAAATGAATTTGCACTCAGAGAACTTGAGGCAAAATTGTGGCTCACAAAAAACGAATGGGACGTTAGTGAAAATTATTGAAAATCACTTATCGTCGTCCCCTCGAGTGAAAATTATTGAAACTAAGAAAAAACAGCCCGGGTGTTTCTTTTATATCCAACAATTAAATCACTTATCGTCGTCCCCTCACGCATTGGAATTAGTTCTGGGCTTTTGTAGGTGCTTATTTAGCGTATCCTCGGCCATACTTTTCTCGAGAGCCACCCCTCCGCTTTGAGCCGCCGTTTTGTGGATCCCTTTGGATTTCAGATCGTCTATACCTGGTCGATTCACAGCAGTTAAGCCCTGCTTCAACAAACTAGCTTTGGCCCCAACCTCGATGGCCTGCTGGTTTGGGGTCTTATCAACGTAAACTCCTTGGTCAATGAGGTCGCTCTTTGAGGGTCGACTATTCAGATCGTTCTCGACTTTGTGCTTATTAATGTTTTTCTCAAGTGCTGCGGCATTTGGGTTCTTGTTGAGGATCACCCCCTTATCAATCAAATTATTTTTTGTGGGTCGACTATTCAGATCGTTCTCGACTTTGTGCTTTATTATATTTTTCTCGAGCTCTGCGGCATTTGGGTTCTTGTCGAGGATCAGCCCCTGAGCAAGCAATGCATCCTTTGTGGGTCGACTATTTAGGTCATTCTGCACCTTGTGCCTGGTGATATTCTTCTCAAGTTCAACAGCCCTACGAATTGTAGCAAGAGTTAGGTGGGGAAAACAAACAATCACACACATTTTTCGTTTCACTTTTGGTTATTCATTTCCATTCTGGATTTCCGAATCATCCCACCAGAAAGGAAAGCCACAGGTAGAATACTTACTTTGGAGTTTTTTCAAGAAGGATTCCACTGTTGATTAAAGAACCTTTATCAGATCTTTTCTCAAGGTCGGAACTGAGTTTATCACATATATCCTTCGACATCTTTTTTGAAGAATAGTTGGGTTAAATGAATGGGTAAAAATCTTTTATCAACTGCCCCCCCCTGACGTTTTTCTCGTTTGGTCGTGGTCTTCTAAACTCGGCCCCTAAACTCTGAAGGAGGGCTGTTAAAATCCTCTTGCCCCCCATTCTTCTTTTATTGTATACAAATTCTGTTTCAAGAACCCTCGTCATACTACTGTTCGGTAAAGGCACCGTAAATATTTACCTTCCACCTCAAACACCAATTAACTCCAACGCTACTCAACATCCTGATCCTGCCTAATACTCATCCCCCAACACCTGTAACAAAATGCCCGATAGTAAATACTACTTGAACCAACAATCCATCCCTTACAAGATGGGATTGGAAGATAAGTGGGCGTGGCAGCACAAGAAGCTGGCTTGCAAAGTTAAGATTGAGTCGGGCAACCCTGCAGCAGACGAGCTGAGGGCTCGTTTGCGTGAGATGGCCCAGCGGCTTGCCGTCGAGAACAGTAAAGAAGATATTTCATCCCAAAACCAGAAAAAGAACGAGAAGAACAGGAAGAAGAAGGCGTCTAAGCTGGATGACGATGAGGCCGTTGCCAACACTCTGGCAGCTTCTGGCCGCGCAGGAATATTCAATGCTCCCGTTCTGCTGGAACACGTGCAGCCTAACCCTCTCGATACCACTACCATGAACATCAATAAACGCTTCTTGCGAGTGCCTAAGTCGCCTCCCCGCAAAGTCATGATGGACCTCCAGAAAGAGCGTCTGATTCGCACTGGCACCGTTCCTCACATTGAGCTCGATCATCACAATGACATTGAATTTGAGAACCGACGCAACCGCCGAAAGTCAATAAATCACAAGAAAGAGACTAGTTCTCCAACCCCGAAGATGACCAGCGAGGAAGCGGCCAAGCACGCATCCGTCTTCAAGCCTTACCATGGAGACCTTTTTGGCTCCGCCTCAAACAACATGGGTGGGATGGTTTATCTTTCAAGAATGCCTAACCTGGATCACCCAACACACGTCCTCTCGCAAATGCCCATTGAGTCGTTTAACGACGAGGAAGACGAATCAATGGAGTCGCCCGATTTGCATACAACTGAATCTTGGGAAGCCCTGAGCAAAGAACGTGAGGCCAAGCTCAACTGTGCCAAGACACTGTGTGCCTGGAGCAAGCACGACGCCAATGTAACTCGCCTAGCTGAAGAGGGGGCACTTGAGGCAATAATGCGACTGTCGAAGGAGGATGACCGCAAGATTCGGCGCTACTGCGCGTCAACGTTTCGCCACATGAGCAGCAAGACGCAGCTTTGTACTCAGATGATCGACATGGGGTCGCTCCCGATTCTGGCGGAGCTCGCCGCTTCTTCAGGGGACAGACCCATTTCTCGAGACTGTGCGGTAGCCATGCTTAATCTCACACGAATGCAGGGCCGGGAGGGAGACCTTGTTGAAGATGGAGCTGTTTTAGCTTTCATCGGGCTCATGAATGATAATGAAGATTTAGCCGGAGTCTGTGCCCGGGCTCTCTTCAATTTGACTTGCGTTGACGCCCCGTACGTCTTTATTGAGCGGGTCATTAAATCGTTTCTTGGACTGGCATCCGCGGCTACCCTGGAAGTTAAGCACATCTGCGCCTCTGCTCTCTGCAACCTCTCTGACCTCAAGGTGATGCGTCAGAAACTTGTGGAGGAAGGCGTTGTTCAGGTTCTCGGCCTCCTCGCACGTGGGGCTGAAGCCAAGACGCGGCGAGTCTGCGCGGTCGTGTTGCAATCGCTTGCCTCAACTAAGTCTTGCAGACAGGAGATGGTGTCCAAGGGCGCAGTCGAAGTCATGTATCGCCTATCTTCCGACTCAGACGCCAACACTCTGCACTATGTAGCATCTGCCATGATGAGGCTTGCAATGGATCCTGCTAATTGCTCCCGCATCGTGAACGAATCTGGGGTCTCTGCCCTCTGCAAGATTTGTATGAGGTGCTGCGATGTTCCCCGCACCACCCAGCCCTGTGCAGCCGCCTTTCAGATTCTCTCTCGCCAAGAGGAAACTAAGGTCATGATGGTTACCGAGCAGTGCATCCCTGCCATTGTAAATTTGCTACGGGGCAGCACAGACAAGAACACGCAACAATTCTGTCTCTTAGCTCTCTGCAACCTTCTTACCGTTGAGGAGAACCACCTTGCCGTGCTGCAACAAGGTGGCCTCATGTCTATCATCAACCAGGCCACAAATGATCAAGAGGGAATTCGTGAAGCCTGTGCTCTTGCCCTCTTCAACCTGTCTTGTGGTGAGGCAGCCCGCAACCCTGTGGTGACTGCCGGTGCTGTCCCCGCGATCATGAGCATTGCTGAACTGGACGATGTCCAAGCCCGCACCCGCTGTGCCGCCACCCTGTGCAATTTGGCAAGCGAGCCGTCCAATCTATTTAAAATTGTGGAAGACGGGGTGATACCGACCTTCATTGCATTGCTAAAGACAGGAGTTCCAGATACGGTAAAGCACTGCTGCGCAGCTCTCTGTCAGCTTGCCCAGGATTCCGCCAGCTGTGAAAAGATTGTCGATTTGGGAGCTGTCCCTCACATTGTGGCTGGGGTTGAGAACGGAGACATTTCGACCAAGCAGTCTTGTTGCAGCGTTCTGTCCGCGCTTTCTTTCCAGTCCCGTTGCAGGGAGAACCTGTGCAGCATGGGAGCGCTAACGGCTTTGATCTCTCTCGCGGAGATGGGGGACAACGACACATCACTTCGCTGCGCTTTGGCCTTTGCCAACCTTTCCTTGGAACCCACCGTTCAGAACCTGATGATCAAGCAAGGGGTCTTACCTATCTTGAAAAAACTATCCAACAGCTATAGCGAAGAGAACCAAATGAATGTCGCGAAGGCGTTTGCCAATCTTTCTTGCAATGTGGGCTCTGAAAAGATTATGATTGAGCAGGACTGTGTGGGTGCGCTAATGATGATTGGTATGGTCCGCAGTGTGCACGACACCACCAAGCAGGTGTGCATCAAGGCCCTCCAAAACTTGCTGAACGAGAGTAGCGTTCAGATTCTGTGCGAACAGGGTCTTGTCAGCCTCCTTAGCAACTTCTCGAAGCTGTCAGACTTCCCCACCATGCGGGTCTGTGCCAACATCTACAACTTCTTGTCTTCGTCTGAGTACGGCCGCAAACAGTTGATCGAGAAATCTTCTGCTCTGTATGGTCTTTTGAATCTGTTGCAAACAAACGCTGAGAATCCTGACCGAACGACGCAAGTGATTGTGGGTAAGACCATCTGCAATCTGCTCTGCCACTCTGAATGCCAGGCTCAGATTATTTCTGTCGGTGCCATTGCCAAGATGCGTCACATTGCGACCCTTGGAGATACTGACAGCGAATTGAACTGCTCCTACGCGTTCTTCCTGATCTGCGGTGAGGAGTCTAATCGCAATACCATTGTCGCCACCGGCGCTGTCCCCACTATTATTCTGTTGGCTCGTTCTCCCAACGACGAGACAAGGTGGAATGCCATCCGTGTCATAGCCAACCTTGCCCAGTTCGAGGACACGCGCGAGAGCCTCCTGGGCAGCAATGTTATCGGCGCCTTGGGCAAGATCGTTAGTGAGGGCGACGCCAACGGAGAAGTTAGAATGCTCAACATCGCCGCCCGCTCCTTGTGCAACCTCGCCTTGTCATCCTCCTACAATGGTGTCATGGTTGAAGAGGGTATGGTCAAGGCCCTCGCGACAATTCAAGCTCGCCTCAGCGATGACAAGACATTGAACGTAGTCATTAGCAATACTCTGCGCTGCATGAGCAGTGCGAACGGTACATTAGAGCTCATGCTTGAAGACGGTGCTATCGAGCTCATGGCTAAGCTCAGCGATGGATCCAGCGAAGTTGCGTATGACGGTTGTTTAACCATCTTCCGGTTAGCTCAGATCAATTCTCTGAGGAGCGAGATCATTAAGCGCGGAGGATTAGAGATCCTTGGCCGAGTGCTTGATCTCGAAAAGTGCTGGGAGCTTGCCGCGAGCACTTGCTTCCTCCTGTCTCTGATCACAAGCGACCGCCTTCCCCTAGCAAGCGAGAGCACTGGGGCGTTGCTTGTCAACCTGGCTTTGAAATCCGGCGACAATCTGGCCCTCACAAAAAATGTCTCTCAGTCTCTCTTTATGCTGTCCAAGAGCGAGAAGTCCCGCGATGCACTTGTGGAAAAGGGATTGCCAGGAGCTCTCGTCAAGCTTTGCAAAAGCGATGACAGCGAAGTCAGGGCCAGTGCCAGCCAGGCGCTGAAGAATCTTAACAGCGAGGGGGGAGACGGCCTCGAGGAAGGTACCGTCACTGCCCTTATTGCCATCAGCCGTGGAGCCACGGACAACAGCGTCAGCAACTTTGACAGCAGTAGCATGATTGTGCCGGACGTCATCGATGTCGACGCCAGCCGCTTCGCCCTTGAATCTGAGTTCCAGCCTTTCGAGTTCCTGTACGAGTTCACGCCCTATACCGTGCCTTTCTTGAAGGAAGTCGGTGGTGACGCGGAAATCAGCGGCAAGGGGGGGCTTAAAGCCATACCTCCGCCAACCATGGTTGCCGAGGGCCTGCCTAGCGTTCCTGTCGTTGAGGAGGAGGTCGAGCAGAAGAGCGAGGAGGAGGAGAGCCTTGATAAGGTGATGATGTTCGCCAAGATGGGAGTTCCAAAGGAGCTGGGGGATGAAGAGCTGGCAGAGCTGGAGGAAGAGGAGAATGAAGCCAATGGAAACAACAACAACAACAACAACAATAGTGGCAGCGGCTCTGTGGCTAATGAAGATGAGACCAACGAGAAGTATGAATCTGGAGAGATGGGCGAGTTGAAGGAGGATGCTGCTGTGACGAATCCCCCCCTGCCCGAACATCGGGTCCCGGAGCCTGATTTGGGAGGGCCTAAGGAACGCCAGGCGAAAGCACGCAGGATGCGACGCAGTATCCAAGCAAAAAAAAAGCGGGAGGCGGAGGGAATCGCAGATGAGCCCTTCGACATCCAGGCACGCGATTTGGGTCTGTACTAAAATTTGTCTCTCTGCTGACATTAAATGTTTACCCCTGTGTAGACGTGTATCAGTGTGCTGACAAACGTGTTTATAGGATTAATGAAATAAAATTGAGAAATGTTCTTTGCCAGCTACATCCAGCCCTTTTTTCACCATATCTACAAAAGCTTAGCAATTCATTTAAATTCGCACTTTAGCCCTCAAATTTGTCACTGAAAACGGATAGAAGCTGGTCAAAATCGTAGCAGGCAATTATGCCCTGGAGTTCAGGTAACCTGTGTTTCACGTCTATGCCCCGAAGCTTATGTCTGTCAACGAAAAGATCACTAATAATGCCGCTTAGATAAGCCATCATTTGGGGTGCCTCCTTGTGCTCCAAGCGGATTTGGTCCGCATTTTTCAGCACCAGCTTGTACTCTGGCGATAGCCAGGTCGCTTCCTCGCTCTCGCTGCTGTTGAGCTCTTCCAAGCTTGCTAGTATCTCAACCTGTCGGCTCAAGGCCAGAAGGTGCTGCAGCCGCGCATGCAAGAGATGGAGGAAACCAGGAATTGTTTCATTCTTGACCTCTACGCTATCGCTTACGTAGATTCTTCTCTTCGTGCTCTCCCTCGAGACAACCTCCTTAAAAATGGCTAGCGTGCTAATGTTATCGCTCTCGACCACGATCAGGTCCGTCCTGTACTCGATCTTTAAAAGACTGCCACTGAAGACATTACGGAAGCAAATTTTTTTTCCCTCTTCTTTCTCGTCTTCCTGGTAAGGGGGGATGTCTGGCAAACTTGCAGTGATCCAGTCGTGAGCAACATTTCGCTTGAAGCTCCCCTTGAGGGTTAGCGTGTTCATTAGTCTCTCTTGCTCCTCCTGTTTCAGAGTCAACGCCCTGCAATGCAAGCTCAAGGGCTTGACAGGAAATGTCACCACTACGGCACTTTTAGGCTTCGTCTCGGCGACAACAGTTGCTTTTAGTTCGCCGTACTCTCCTTCGTTAGTCCTCACTTTCATCTGCAGCCTGCTGTTCGGGTCTTGGAGACGGTAGCATGCAAGCAGCATATTGTTGTTGGCTACATCGGGAGGGCTCTTGGAAACGGTGGCGCTGTTCCCGTCGACATCCAGGAGGTCCACGTGCACGCTGCTGGTAAGCAAAACATTATTTATGTTCAGAGGGATCTCGATGTTGATTAGATAAGCGCCTTCCTCCTCGTCTAAGGAAAAGTCGCACTTGGCCTCAAAAGTCGGAGCAACCATGCCCAAACCATCTCTTCCCTCCCTCTTCGAGCACTGCTCCTTCTTCTTCGCTAACTGCTTCTCCATCTCGTCCAAGTCCTTCGTCATACTTCTTATCTGGTTCTCGTTGTTGATTGTAGCGTGGGTTCTCCCGTAGTCGTCGTTGGCATCCTTGGTATTGAGAGGCTCGTTCGTATAGCTGAGCAGCTTCCCACTGAAGCCAGCCACGACAATCTCGTCGTAATCCGGGGAATTTACGCATCCGCACTTTACACTGCTCACGGACTCTTCGATGCACTTGTTAAACTGCATCGTTGGTACGTCCGGGTTCATATCAAAACCAAAGACCCTCACATTCCCGTCATCATCTCCAACAATAATATCGTCCACACCATCCTTGCTAATGTCGTAGAAGTCGATGCAGTTGATGGAACTCTTTCCTTTCTGCTTGCCCTCGGGAATTGTCGCTGTCCATCCTGCGCTCGCTCCATCCGCACCTATTCTTATCATGCTCACTGAGCCGTTCTTTGTCCCGAAGACGCACTTCTTGAGGTCATCAGTGGATGATCGGTCGTAGCAGCCCACAGAAGTGACGCTCCCGGACACAGCGATCTGATTGACAAGTTTTCCGGCGGCTACGATACGAATGCACCTGTCTTGGCATCCCAACAAGGCGTCGTATTCGTCCTTACGGCTAAAATAATTGTACTCCAAGGCATTGACCTTGTCAGGACACTGGAAGAACTCCACATCATTTCCATCGTCGTAGCGGTTGTAAATGTACTCGCACCCCGTCCATATTGTAGTTTCTTCTACGTGCAGATTCTCGATGCTTTCCTCCAAGTTGCTGCTTAACTCAAAGAAGTTCTTTCCCTTCTTGTTGATGCCTATCACAGACCGACCCGTAGATGCAAACAGCTTGTCTTTCTTGTGCTTCTCACCCCCGAGCGCGAGGGCGTAGATCCCCTTGCTAGAAGTAACACTATTCTTGTTACTTCGGGACTTGTGTTTGAAGATTGACACTGGCGAACCCCTCTTGATCTCATAGCAATAAACAGATGAGCTGCTGTCCCCCACAGCAATCTTTTGTCTCCCTTTCTTGCTTGCGTTAAGCAGAGTCAGCGTATTTAAAGCCGGAATGGATTGTACCTGTAGAAGGCTCGTAGAGCTAAGGTCGAGTTCCATGCTATCGGTGACTCTTGGAGGCTAGAAATTAGTATTTGGAGGTCCCGGTTTTTGACTGATGAGTTTTTTGATGAGGGGGGGGGGGGGGGGGGGGGGAATTTTTTTTT